>Ga0308163_10000099_pt1 | contig 261117 bp, 239 predicted proteins | sample PhyTR1_FD_201037 | JGI IMG/M metagenome (GOLD analysis project Ga0308163, IMG submission 201037) | Phyllosphere microbial communities from UC Gill Tract Community Farm, Albany, California, United States - DLSLT.R1 | ecosystem: Host-associated > Plants > Phyllosphere > Unclassified | place...
GTGGTGACCGTGACATCGCGCCCGAGGAGGCCGGTCGTCACGCGAGCACCGGCCACGGCGGTGGCGTGCGGTCGTCGGTCGCGAGGAGCCCCGCGAGCCAGTCGTCCTCGCGGCCGTCGCGACCCAGGGCGCCGAGGCGGGCGACCCCCTCGAAGCGGAAGCCGAGCGCGCGGGCGACGGCGGCGGATCCGGTGTTCCCGCCGTACGCGCGCCACCCGATCCGGGCGACGCCGAGCCCCGTCGCCGCGTCGAACCCGTGATCGACGACCGCAGCGGCCGCCTCGCGCATGATCCCGCGGCCGCGTGCTCCCGGCGCCAGCCAGTACCCGATCTCGGCAGCGCCGTCCGCGATGTCGTGCAGCCCCACGGTGCCGACGGGCTCACCACCCTCGAGCACGGCCCAGGTGAGGCGCTCGCCCGAGGCCCAGCCGTCGGCGCAGAAGCCGGAGACGTAGGAGACCGCGTCCTCGCGCGCGTACGGCACGGGGACGGGCACGTAGCGCTGGATCGCCGGGTCCTGGCACGCGGCCGCGATGGCGTCGACGTCCTCGAGCGCGGGAGGACGGAGGACGAGACGCGGGGTGCGGAGGGTCACGGGATCCATCGCGCCACGGTACCGGAGGGCCCGGTCATCGATCCGTGGCCGCGACGACGTGCACGCGGGGGTGTGCGCGGACGCGGGTGGCGGGCAGTGCGCCATCATCTCCCTCGACGGCGCCCGGCCGTCGCGCGATGGACGGGATCCGATCGGCATGACGACGCGACACCGCATCCTGTTCACCGCGACCCTCGTGATCACCTCGGGGCTCGAGGTCGCGGGGATCATCCTGCTCGCGAGCTCGGACTTCGAGGACCTGCGCGGCCGGGGCCTCTGCTTAGCGGCAGCGGGGATCGCCATCGTCTACGTCCTCGTGCGCCGCGTCCAGCGGAGGAGGCCGGACCGCTGAGAGCGACGCCCGCCGACAGGACCGAGGGCGACACCCGCACGACGACGGCCCGCCCCCTCGGGAAGGGGACGGGCCGTCGGTCGTGATACGCGGATCAGTCGCGGGGCTTGCGCCCCCGACGCTCGGGCGCCGCACCGCGCTCGGCCGCGCGGGGGCCGCCGCGGTCGGGGCGGATGTCGATCGGCCGGCCGTTGATGACCGTGCTCGCGAGCTTGTCGAGCTTGTCCTGCGACAGGCCGACCGGCAGCTCGACGAGCGAGAAGTCGGGGCGGATGTCGATGTGGCCGAAGTCCTCGCGGCTGAAGCCGCCCTCGTTGGCGAGCGCGCCCACGATCTGGCGCGGCTCCACGCGGTGGCGGCGGCCGACGTCGATGCGGTACGTCGCCATGTTGCCGCTGCCGCGCGCGGGACGGGCGCGACGCTCGCCGCGGTCGTCGCCGTCGCGGGACGGGCGGTCGTCGCGGCGCTCGCGCTCGACGCGCGGCGGACGGAGGTCGTCGGCCGAGAGCAGCAGCGGGGTGTCGCCCTGCGCCACGATCGCGAGCGCGGCGGCCACGTCGGACTCGACGACGTCGTGGTGGTTCACGTAGTGGCCCACGATGTCGCGGAAGGCGTCGAGGCGCTCGCGGTCGGCGAGGGCCGCGGTGATCGCGTCGTCGAAGCGGGAGAGGCGCGTCACGTTCACGTCCTCCGCGCTCGGCATGCGCATCTCGGTGAGCGGCTGGCGCGTGGCCCGCTCGATCGCGGTGAGGAGACGGCGCTCGCGGGGCGTGACGAAGCTGATCGCCGCGCCGCTGCGTCCCGCGCGTCCCGTGCGGCCGATGCGGTGCACGTACGACTCGGTGTCGATGGGGATGTCGTAGTTGACGACGTGGCTGATCCGGTCGACGTCGAGGCCGCGGGCCGCGACGTCGGTGGCCACGAGGATGTCGAGCTTGCCGGATTTCAGCTGCTCCACCGTGCGCTCGCGCTGCGCCTGCGCGACGTCGCCCGAGATCGCGGCGGCCGCGTACCCGCGGGCGCGGAGCTTCTCGGCGAGCGTCTCCGTCTCGTTCTTGGTGCGGACGAACACGATCATGCCCTCGAAGTTCTCGGTCTCGAGGATGCGCGTCAAGGCGTCGACCTTCTGCGGGTACGACACCATCAGGTAGCGCTGCGTGGTGTTCGCCGAGGTCGTGGTCTTGTTCTTGACCGTGATCTCCTCGGGGTCCTGCAGGTACTTGCCCGAGATGCGGCGGATCTGCGCGGGCATCGTGGCCGAGAACAGCGCGATCTGCTTCGACTTCGGGGTGTCCGCGAGGATCGTCTCGACGTCCTCCGCGAAGCCCATCTTGAGCATCTCGTCGGCCTCGTCGAGCACGAGGAACTTCAGCTGCGACAGGTCGAGGGTGCCCTTGTCGAGGTGGTCCATGATGCGGCCGGGGGTGCCGACGACCACGTGCACGCCGCGGCGGAGCGCCGACAGCTGCACGCCGTAGCCCTGGCCGCCGTAGACGGGCAGCACGTGCACGCCGCGCATGCCGGACGCGTAGCGCTCGAACGCCTCGCACACCTGGAGCGCGAGCTCGCGGGTGGGCGCGAGCACGAGGGCCTGCGGCGTCTTCTGGGAGACGTCGAGGTTGGAGAGGATCGGCAGCGCGAACGCGGCCGTCTTGCCCGTGCCGGTCTGGGCGACGCCGAGGACGTCGCGGCCGGAGAGGAGGGAGGGGATGGTGGCGGCCTGGATGGCCGAGGGGGTCTCGTAGCCGACGTCCTTGAGGGCCTTGAGAACGGGGTCGGACAGGCCGAGGTCGCTGAAGGTCGTGCGGGGGGCGGCGTCCGCGTCGGGGGTGGATGCGGTGTCGTCAGTGCTCATGCCTCAACGGTAGGGGGTCCGGGGGGCGTCGCGCCCCACCCGGGCGGATCCGGGGACGCGGGTCAGCGGGGCCGGCGCCCGACGTAGGCGGTGCGGGTGCCGCGGAGGCGGAGGCCGGGGATGCGCGCGAGGGCGTGCGGTCCGTCCGCGTCGAGGAGGGCGTCGAGCGCCGCGACGTCCGCCGGCGCGAGGCGGTCGGCGGAGCGGGCGCGGACGCGGGCCAGCCACGCGCGGGCGTAGGGGAGCGTCGCGGCGGCGGCGATCGGATCCGCGGGGTCGGGGTCGAGGGGGAAGGTGCGGGTCGCGACGTCGACGAGGGCCGCGTCGCGGAGCCACGGCGCCCAGTCCGGGTGCGACGGGCCGCCCGTGCCGCCGTGCGTGACGGCGTCGTCGAGGCGGTCGGCGAGGCCCGGGCCGGCGAGGTCAGGGCCGAGGTCGAGGTCGTCCGGCAGGAAGCGCGGCGGACCGTCCATCTCCACGACGGCGACGAGGCCGCCCGGCGCGAGGCCGTCGTGGATCCGGCGGAGGAGGCCCGCCGGATCCCGCACCTCGTGCAGCACGAGCGACGCCCAGATGACGTCGGCGGGCGGGAGCGCGGGCCAGGCGTCGTCGAGGTCGGCGCGCACGGGGCGGATCCGGTCGGCGAGGCCGTCGACGACCGCGCGCTCGGCGACCCGGTCGAGCATGGCCTCGCTCGCGTCGACGCCGACCACCCCGGCCCGGTCGAAGCGCCGGGCCAGCGCGACGGATCCCGTTCCCGTCCCGGCGCCGAGGTCGACGACGACGCGGCCGGCGGTGTCGCGGGCGAGGCCGCGGATCCACGTGGTCACCTCGAGGAGGTGGCGGTGCAGGATCCGCGCGTCGAGGTCGAGCAGGGCGGCGAGCGACGGGTCGGCCGGGGCGTGCGCGTGGTGGTGGGGCATGGATCCATGCTCGCGCTCCGCTGCTCCGGGCGCATACGATCTTGCCCATGACGCAAGAGACCGATGTCGACGCCCTCGTCCGCCAGCGCATCCGGGGGCTCCGCGAGGCTCGCGGCTGGTCGCTCGACGTGCTCGCGGCGCGCTGCTTCCTCAGCCCGTCGACCCTCAGCCGGATCGAGACCGGCCATCGCCGCATCGCCCTCGACCAGCTGGTGCCGCTCGCCAAGGCCCTCGACACGACGCTCGACGAGCTCATCGAGTCGGGGGACGACGCCGACGTCGTGATCCGGCCGCAGAAGGACGTCGAGGCCGGGCGCACCACGTGGGTGCTGTCGCGCGGCGGGGGGAGCGCGTCGGGCGTCTTCGTCGCGAAGATGCGCCTCACCCCACGGCGCCCGTTCCCCGTCGAGGAGCTCGGCGTGCACCCCGGCCGCGACTGGTTCACGGTGCTCTCGGGCACGGCGCGGCTGCAGTTGGGGGAGCGGACGATCCTCGTGGAGGCCGGCGACGCGGCCGAGTTCTCGACGATGGTGCCGCACGCCATCAGCGCGCACCGCGGTGTCGCGGAGGTGCTCACGATCCTCGACCGCGACGGGCAGCGGGCGCACCTCGCGACGACCGGGGCCGCGGCGGAGGCGGAGGCGGACTAGCCCTCGGGAGCCGGGTCTGCCGGGTCCTCGGTCGGGCCGGGGTCGGACGTCGGCACGGGCTCGGGCTCGACCGGGGCGGTGGTGGGCTGCTCGGTCGGGACGGGGTCGGGATCCGTCGGGGCGGGCGGGGCGGTCGGCTCGGGGACGGGATCCGTCGTCGGCACCGGCTCGGTCGTGGGCTGCGGGTCCGTCGTCGGCGCGGGATCGCTGCCGGAGCCGCCGTCCGAGCCGCCGCCGCCGTCGCCCGAGCCGCCGGTGCCGGTGCCGCCGCCGTTGCCACCCGAGCCGCCGCCGGGCTGCGTGCCCGGCCGGGTCGGGGTGCGCGTCGGCACGTTCGGGGCCTTCGGCACGGTGGGGAGGGCGATCCGCTCGGGGGCGGCCACGGCGAGCGTGAGGGTGACGACCGTGCCGGGCGCGACGCGCGTGCCGGCCGCCGGATCCTGGCTCGAGACGATGCCGGTGTCCTGGCGGACGAATCCGGCGCCACCGGAGCCGGCGAACGCGATGCCGAAGCCGGACGCGGCGAGCGTGTCGCCCGCGTCGGCGCCCGTCATGCGGGTCACGTCGACCATCTCCACGAGCCCGTCGGCGGAGACCGGGAGCGGGTTCGCGGGATCCGTGGCGTCGGGCACGGGGCGCGCGTCCGAGATCTCGATGGCGTCGGGGTCGGCGACGACGTCCGGATCCGCGGCGGGCAGCGTCGCGGCCACGGCGCCGCCCGCGATGAGCGCGAGCGCGAGGCCGGCCGCGATGCCGCCGGTGGCGCGGGAGCGGATGCCGGGGATCCACGCGGCGCCGCGTCGCACGAGCGGCACGAGGCCGGCCGCGAGGGCCACGAGGCCGAGGGCGATGAGCAGCCCGGGCAGCCCGGCGACGAACGCGGCCGCGACGACGAGAACGGCGGCGATCGCGAGCGCGGCCCACGACCACGTGCCGCGGGCGGTGCGGGCGGGCGCGGTCCGCTGCAGGGCGGCGGCCGAGGCGGCGCTCGTCGCGGGCCGCGGCGGCGCGGGCCGCGGCGACGAGGGGCGCGGAGGTGCGGGGCGCGGGGAGGCGGGGACGTCCGGCGTCGGGGGGACGGCGGACCCGGGCGGCGGGATGCGCGGCGATCCCGTCGGCGGCGTGACCGGCGACCCGGTGGGCGGCGCGAGCGGGTACCCGGCCGGCGGGGCCACGGGCGATCCGCTCGGCGGCGCGAGCGGCGCGTCCGCGGGGGAGGCGGGGGACGCAGCGGACGCGTCGGACGCGGCGGCGGGCAGCGTCGGGTCGGCGGGCGCGGCGTCGGCGCCCGCGGCGCCCGCGGATGCGGATGCGCCGGCGGAGGTCGCCGATCCGGCCGCGTAGTCCGCCGGCAGCGGCGACTCCGTGATGAGGCGCGGCTCCGGCGTCGACGACGCGCGGCCGGGGAACACCCGGCGGCCGGACACCAGCTCGGTCCAGCGGGATCCGTCCCAGTAGCGCTGGTCGCCCGCGCCGTCCCCGTACCAGCCGGGCTCGTCGGACGCCGGCGTCACCGACGTCGGGGAGGCGGGCGGCGGGGTGGACGACATGGTGCTCCTCAGGTGGAGAAAAGACTCCTGAGGTCAGGCTAGGCGGCAGTGCGCCGGCTCGGAAGCCCGGGCGCGTCGCGTGGCGTCGCGCGCGCACCCCCAGTCAGGGGCGCGCATCACCGGGCATCGCGGCGCGTCAGGATGCGGGCGGATCGCCCGCCGGTCGCGTCAGGCCGTCGTCAGCCGGTATCCGCGCTTGATCACCGTCTGGACGATGCCGCCGTCCGGGAGCGAGCGCCGCAGCCGCGAGATGGCGACGTCGACGGCGTGGTCGTCGAGCTCCTCGGGCGCCGCGCGGGCGAGCACGCGGCGCGGGACCGTCGCCCCCTCGGCCGCGACGAGCGCACGGAACAGCGCGAGCGGCACGGGGCTCAGCGGCACGCGCTCGTCGTCGATCACGACGAGCTTCCCGCGCAGCTCGACCGTGCCGTGCCGGGTCTCGACGCGCCCCACGCCGGATTCCTCCAGGTGCGCGCAGACGAGGCGGATGAGCGCGCCCATGCGGAAGCGGTCCGGCGTGATGGGCAGGATCCCGGCCTCCACGAGCGGTGCCGCGGTGACCGGTCCGACCGCGGCGGCGACCACCATGGTGCGCAGCGCCTCCTGCAGGTCCTCGAGCCGGCCGGCCGCGTCGGCCGTCGTGAACAGCGCCTCCACGGCGGGCGCGCTCGTGAAGGTGACGGCGTCGATCCCGCCCGTGCAGACCGCCTCGACGAGCCGCAGGACGCGCGCGGAGTCCTCGTGCACCGTCCAGCGGTAGGGCGCGACCGTGAGCACGCGCGCGCCGGCGGCCTCGAGGCGCGTGAGCTGCACCGGATCCGTGAAGCCGTGCAGCTGCACCGCGATCGTCGTGCCGGCGACGTCGCCGCGCAGCACCAGGTCGACGAGGGAGGTGGTGGTCTCCCGCTCGCTCATCCCGTGGTCGTCGAGGGAGGCCGCCCGGATGGCGCCGCGCGCCTTGGGGCCGCGCACGAGGATCCGGGCGTCGCCCAGCACCCCGGTGAGCTCGTCGCCGACGCCCGCCGCGTCGGCCGCCTCGAACCATCGGCGGATGCCGTAGGACGTGGTCGCGAGCAGGACGTCGGGGCGGGCGCGGATCACGGCGCGCGTCTCCGCCTCGAGCGCGGAGTCGTCGGCGACGCCGGTCATGCGGATCGTGGGTGCGTGCAGCACATCGGCCCCGCGGCGCTCGAACGCCGCGATGAGGTCCTCGGAGCGCCGGTCGGAGGTGATGCCGATGCGGAAGCCCTCGAGCTGGTCGGGCCGGAAGCCGGGGCCGTCGGCGCCGGCCGCGTCCGTGCCGGCGGCGGGGGTCTCGTCGGATCCGGTCACGGCGATCATCCCTCCACGGTCACGGCGTCGCCCGTGCCCGGCGGTCATCCTCCCACGGGGCGTGGCCGGCGCTCGCCGCCTCCTCCGCCCAGCCGGGCACGCGCACGACCTCGCCGACGACGATCACGGCGGGGGAGCGCGGCGCGACCGTGCCGAGCAGCCCGGCGACGCCCTGGACCGTGGTGACCGTGGTGCGCTGGTCGATGGCGTAGCCGCGCTCGACGATCGCGAGCGGCATGTCGGGACGCATCCCGTGCCGCTGGAGCCCGGCGACGAGGTGCGGGAGCGTGTTGACGCCCATGAGCACCACGAGGGTGCCGCCGATCCCGACGAGGTGACCCAGCTCCTCCTCGCCGAAGGGCACGTGGCCCGACACGACGGTGAACGCGCGGCTGACCTCGCGGTGGGTCACCGGGATGCCCGCCGCGGCGGGCACGGCCACCGCGCTCGTCACCCCCGGCACCACCGTCACCGGAACGCCCGCGGCCCGGCACGCGATGACCTCCTCGCCGCCGCGCCCGAAGACGAACGGGTCGCCGCCCTTCATCCGCACCACTCGGAGGCCCTGGCGCGCGTGCTCGACGAGCAGCTCCTCGATCCGACGCTGCGGCACCGCGTGGTGGCCCGGCGTCTTGCCGACGTCGACGAGCAGGGCGCCGGGCGCGAACGCGGCCACGTCGTCGGTGGGGCCGAGGCGGTCGTGGAGCACGACGTCGGCCTCGGCCAGCGCGGCGCGGGCCGCGACCGTCATGAGGCCGGGATCGCCGGGGCCGCCGCCCACGAGCGTCACGTGCCCGCGCGGCGTCGGCGCCCGCCCCGCCTGATCCTGGAACCACACGCGCGCGACCCGGCACGCCTCCGCGACCGCTGCCCGGCGCACGGGGTCGCCCTCCACCCAGACCAGGAGGTCGGGCAGGTCGGGTGACTCCAGGCGCGGGCCCGCGGCGTGGTCCGGCACGAGCTGCACGTCAGCGCCGTCCGCGGCGAGGCCCGCGGTGATCCGCCGGGTGGCGTCGGCGCCGCCGACCACGAGGACGCGACGGCCCCGGACGTCGAGGGGGATCGTCACGGCTCACCCCTCCCGCACGGGGATCGAGGGGCCGGACAGCAGCACGGACCCGTCGCGCTCCTCCGGGAAGGCGGGCCGGCGCTGGCCGCGCTCCTCGACCCGGGCGAGCGACGGATCCGGCGTGGTCGGAGCGTTGACGAAGGAGCGGAAGCGGCGGAGGCGGTCGGGATCCGCGAGGGTCGCCGCCCACTCGTCCTCGTAGCCGTCGATCTGGCGCGCCATGGCCTCCTCCAGCTCCGCCGCGATCCCGAGCGCGTCCTCGACCACCACGCGGTGCACGTGCTCGAGGCCGCCCTCCAGCTCCTCCTGCCAGCGCGCCGTGCGCTGGAGCCGCTCGGCCGTGCGCACGTAGTACATGAGGTAGCGGTCGATGTACCGGATGAGGGTGTCGTCGTCGAGGTCCTTGGCGAGCAGCTGCCCGTGCGCGGGCGTGAAGCCGCCGTTGCCGCCGACGTAGAGGTTCCAGCCGGTCTCCGTCGCGATCACGCCGATGTCCTTGGCGCGCGCCTCCGCGCACTCGCGCGCGCAACCTGAGACGCCCATCTTGAACTTGTGCGGCGAGCGCACGCCGCGGTACCGGAGCTCCAGGTGCACGGCCATGGCGACCGCGTCCTGCACGCCGTAGCGGCACCAGGTGGATCCCACGCACGACTTCACGTTCCGCAGCGACTTCCCGTACGCCTGGCCGGACTCGAAGCCGGCGTCGACGAGGATCCGCCAGATGTCCGGCAGCTGCTCCAGCCGCGCGCCGAACATGTCGATGCGCTGGCCGCCCGTGATCTTCGTGTAGAGGTCGTACCGCTCGGCCACCTCCGCGATGACCTTGAGCTTCGCGGGCGTGATCTCGCCGCCCGGGATGCGCGGGACGACGGAGTAGGTGCCGTCCCTCTGCATGTTCGCGAGCGCCCGGTCGTTGGTGTCCTGCAGCGGGCCCTGGCCGGCATCGAGGATGTAGCCCTTGGTCTGGGTGGCGAGCACGGACGCGACCACCGGCTTGCAGACGTCGCAGCCGAGGCCGGAGCCCAGGCGCTCGAAGACCTGCGCGGCGGAGGTGAGGCCGAGGATCCGCACGGTCTCGAACAGCTCGCTGCGGCTGACGGCGAAGTGCTCGCACAGGGCGCGCGACACCTCGACGCCCGCTGCCTCGAGCTCGGTGTCGAGGATCTTCTTCACGAGCGGCACGCACGACCCGCACTGGGTGCCGGCGCGGCTGCACGCCTTGAGCGCGGCGAGCTCGGTGCAGCCGGGGGCGCCGTCGGCTCCGCGCACCGCGTCGCGGACGTCGCCCGCGCTCACGTCGTTGCAGGAGCAGACCTGCACGTCGTCGGGCAGGTCGGTGGCGCCGGGCGCCTCGCCGCCGGCGGCCGAGAGGTACGCGCCGGGCTCGGCGCCGAGCTCCCGGCCGAGCAGCGGGCGGAGCGCGCTGTAGGGCGCCGCGTCGCCGACGAAGACGCCGCCGAGGAGCGTCTTGGCGTCGTCGCTCATCACGATCTTCTGGTAGAGGCCGCGGGCCGGATCCGCGTACACGACCTCGAGCGCGCCCGGCGTGCGCCCGAGCGCGTCGCCGAAGGACGCGACCTCGACGCCGGAGAGCTTGAGCTTGGTGGCGTCGTCGATGCCGGGGAACTCGGCCTCTCCGCCCGTGATCCGGTCGGCGACGGTCTCGGCCATGGCGTTCGCGGGCGCGACGAGGCCGACGCACACGCCGTCGACCGCCGCCACCTCGCCGATCGCCCACACGTGCGGCGCCGAGGTGCGGCACGCCTGGTCGATCGCGACCCCGCCGCGCGGGCCGATCGCGATCCCCGCATCCCGCGCGAGCTCGTCCCGCGGGGTGATCCCGATGGAGAAGACGACGACGTCGGCCGGGATGGAGCGCCCGTCGGGGAGAGCGACGCCGGTCACGCGGCCCGTCGGCGTCGTGATGATCCCCGTGGGCCGCATCCCCAGGTGGAGGTCGATGCCCTGGTCGTGGATGATGCGGCCGAGCGCCTGCCCGGCGCCCTCGTCGAGCTGCGACGACATGAGCCACCGTCCCGAGTGGACGACCGCCGAGCGGGCGCCGAGCGCGTGGACGCCGCCCGCGGCCTCGAGGCCGAGCAGCCCGCCGCCCACGGTGACGACGTTCGCGGGCCGACCGACGCGCGCGCGGATGTCCGCGACCTCGGCCACGAGGTCGGCGACGTCGGCGAGCGTGCGGTAGACGCGGCCCGCGTGCGCGTCCGCGATGGGCGGCACGGTGGCGCGGGATCCGGTCGCCAGCACGAGCTCGTCGTAGCCGAGGACCTCGCCGTCGTCGAGCGCGACCGTGCGGGCGTCCGGGTCGATGCGCGTCGCGAGCCGTCCGGGCCGGCAGTCGAGCGCGACGTGCCGCCAGAACGCGGCGTCGCCGAGCGTGAGGTCGACCTCGCCGGCGAGGCGCTTCGAGAGCTGCACGCGGTCGTAGGGGAGGTGCGGCTCGTCGCCGACGACGGTGACGCGGAGGCCGGGCGCCGCGGGGTCCATGCGCGCGACGAGCGACTCGGTGAGGCGGTGCGCCGCCGGTCCGCCGCCGATCACGACCACGTGGCGGAGGCCGTCCGGCCCCGCGGTCGGGGCGCTCGCGGACGATGCGGCGGCGTGCGGCTCGGGCGGCGTGGTCGCGGATGCGCTCATGACGGACCTCCTCGGGGTGTGCTCCCACGCTAGGCAGGTCCCGTTTCCGGGTCGTTGCCTCCATGTCACGTCGTGTGACGCGCGTCTCACGGCGACGCCGCGCGGCCGAGAGGTCTTCGTTACGCCGCCGTCACGGCCGCGGTCGGCGGCCGAAACACGGGCTCCCTAGCGTGGCCGTCACGAGGCCGATCCCGCGACGGGGATCGACCGCATCCGCCGCCCCACCGGGCGCCGCCCGCGAGGAGGACGCATGACGATGACGGACGCACCGACCGACGGCACCGCCCTCGGGACGGACGGCCCCTGGACACCGGTCTGCCGCCTCGAACAGCTCGAGCCGCTGTGGGGCGAGGCCGCCCTCGTCGACGGCGACCAGGTCGCGGTCGTCCGGCTCCCGGACGGCAGGGTGCGGGCGGTCGCCCACGCCGATCCCGCCACGGGCGCCTTCGTCATGGCGCGCGGCATCGTCGGATCCCGCGGCGACCGCACCACCCTCGCCTCACCCCTGCACAAGGCCGTCTTCGACCTCGACACGGGGGAGTGCCTCACCGACCCCGCGCTCCGGCTGCCCGTGTGGCGGAGCCGGGTGCGCGACGGCGTCGTCGAGGTCGCCCGGAGCGCGGCGCTCGTCGCGGCGTCGCACGGCACGTCGGATCCGGCCGGCCGTCGGGCGGTCGCCGGCCTCGTGCAGGCCGTGCGGGAGCGGCGCCCGGATCTCCGCGTCGAGGACGCCCACGTGGACGTGCAGCAGCCCGACGTCCCGGCCGCCATGGAGGGGCTCGCCGACGCGGATCGCGCCGTCGTGGTCGTGCCCCTCCTCCTCAGCGCCGGCTACCACGTGCACGTCGACCTCGCGGAGGCCGCCGCGGAGGCGGCGCCGCGGGAGGTGCGCGTCGCCGGGGCGCTGGGGCCGGATCCGCGGCTCGCCACGGTGCTCGCCCGGCGCCTCCGCGCGGCCGGCCTCGCGGACGGCGACCGCGTGGTGCTCGCCGCCGCGGGATCCAGCGACGCCGGGGCCGTCGCCGACTGCCACGCGGTCGGGGCGATGCTCGCCGCGGAGCTCGGCCGCGACGTGGCCGTGTCGTTCATCTCCGCCGCCCGGCCGCGCGTGCCCGCGGCGGTGACGGCCGAGCGGGAGGCGCACCCCGGATCCCGCGTCGTCGTCGCCACCTACCTGCTCGCGCCCGGCTACTTCGCGATGCTCGCCGAGCGTGCGGGCGGCGACGCCACGAGCGCGCCGCTCCTCGTCGACGGGGAGGCGCCGCCCGAGGAGCTCGTCGACATCGTCGTCGAGCTGCACGCGGAGGCCGCCGCCGCGCTGCGCTGACGGGCGGCCGCTCCCAGCGGGACCGCCGCTCTCCCCATCCCGTCCCGCCGCGATCCGCGCGGGGGCACCCCGTCGCGCCCGCGCGACCCGACCCGTCATGCACCGCCCACGACCAGGAGAACGCCATGACCGAACTGCTCCCCACCCGCGCCGACCCCGGGACGCCCGCCGCGCCGACCGCCGCACGGGCACCGCGCGCGGTCGACGCGCACGGCGCCTCCGCCCCCGGCCTCACCTTCCGCGACGGCGCCGTGATCGACGGCTGGGACCCGGAGGACCCGGCGCAGTGGGCGGGCGGCGGCTCCCGCATCGCCGCGCGGAACCTGCGCTGGTCGATCCTCGCCGAGTTCCTCGGCTTCGTCGTCTGGCAGCTGTGGTCGATCGTCGTGGTGCAGCTCCCGGCCGCCGGCTTCGACCTCTCCACCGGCGAGGTCTTCTGGCTCATCTCGATGCCGAGCCTCGTGGGCGCGACCCTCCGCTTCCCCTACACGTTCATGGTGCCGCGCTTCGGAGGCCGCAACTGGACGGTCATCTCGGCGCTGCTGCTGCTCATCCCGACGATCGCCCTCGCCGTGTGCGTGGGAGACCCCGAGACGCCGTTCGGCGTGCTGCTGCTCGTCGCGGCGCTCGCGGGCTTCGGCGGCGGCAACTTCGCGAGCTCCATGTCGAACATCACCTTCTTCTACCCGCAGAGCCGCAAGGGCTGGGCGCTCGGCCTGAACGCCGCGGGCGGCAACCTCGGGGCGTCGGTGGCGCAGCTCGTCGTGCCGCTCGTGATCACGGTGGGCGCCGCGGCGACGCTCGACCTGCCGCTCGCCGGCTGGATCTGGGTGCCGCTCATCCTCGTCGCCGCGTTCGGCGCGTGGCGCCGCATGGACAACCTGTCCCATGCCAAGGCCGACGGGCGCGCGTCGCTCGCCGCGCTCACGGAGCCGCACCTGTGGATCCTCGCCTTCCTCTACATCGGCACGTTCGGCTCCTTCATCGGCTTCGCGGGCGTGTTCCCGAAGCTCATCTCCGACGAGTTCCCCGAGATGTCGACGTTCGCGGTGGGCTCGGCGACGCTGTCGCTGGCGTTCCTCGGCTCGCTCATGGGATCGCTCGCCCGGCCGCTCGGCGGACGCCTGGCCGACCGCCACGGCGGCGCGCTCATGACCATGTGCGCGTTCGTCGTCATGGCGCTCGCCGTGGTCGCGGTCATCGCGACCCTCCCGCTCGGCAGCTTCCCGCTCTTCCTGGCGCTCTTCCTCGTGCTGTTCACGGCGAGCGGCGTCGGCAACGGCGCGACCTACCGCATGATCCCCGCGGTCTTCGCGCTCCGTTCCGGCACGGCGCGTGCGGGCAGCTCCTCCGGCGACGTCGGCACGCAGCGGAAGACGGCGGCGGCGCTCGGCCTCGTCTCCGGGCTCGGTGCGTACGGCGGCTTCCTCATCCCGCAGGCGCTCAGCCTCTCGAAGACGGAGACGGGCGGGTATTCGACCGGCCTCGGCGGGTTCGTCGTCGCCTACGTCGTGATGCTCGCGGTGACCGGTCTCGTCTACCTGCGGGCCGGCGGGATCCGCCGCGGGACCGCCGCGGGCGCGCGCATATGATGCGGGCGGCGGTCGAGGAGGACGCGGGTGCTGCTGCCGACGCCGATGCGGGCGTCCGCGGGCACTGCCCGTACTGCGCGCTGCAGTGCGCGATGACGATGACGCCGACGGAGGCACCGACGCCGACGCCGACGCCGACCGGTCCGGCGGGGCCGCCGCTCGCGGTGACCGGCCGCGACTTCCCCACCAACCGCGGCGGGCTCTGCCGGAAGGGCTGGACGAGCGCGGAGGTGCTCACGGCCGCGGGCCGGCTCGTGCATCCGCTCGTCCGGGACGCGTCCGGCGAGCTCGTCCCCGCGACCTGGGACCAGGCGCTCGACCTCGTCGCCGACCGCCTCCGCGACAGCCGCGCCCGCTTCGGCGCCGACTCGGTGGGCGTCTTCGGCGGCGGCGGCCTCACCAACGAGAAGGCGTACCAGCTCGGGAAGTTCGCGCGCGTCGCGCTCGGCACCTCCCGCATCGACTACAACGGCCGGTTCTGCATGTCGTCGGCCGCGGCCGCCGGGAACCGCGCGTTCGGCGTCGACCGCGGGTTGCCGTTCCCGGTGTCCGACCTCGACGGCGCGTCCACGATCCTCCTGCTCGGCTCCAACGTGGCAGCGACCATGCCGCCCTTCATCGGCCACCTCGGCGGGGCGCGCGCCGCGGGCGGGCTCGTCGTGGTGGATCCGCGGCGCTCGGCCACCGCGCAGCTCGCGGACGACGGGGGCGGGATCCACCTGCAGCCCGCGCCTGGCACCGACCTCGTGCTGCTGCTCGGGCTCCTCCACGTGGTGCTGGCCGAGGGGCTCGCGGACGAGGCGTACCTCGCCGCCCGCACCACCGGGATCGACGCCGTCCGGCGGAGCGCCAACGCCTGGTGGCCCGAGCGCGTGCAGCAGGTGACGGGCGTGCCCGTCGCCGAGCTGCGCCGGGTGGCGCGGCGGCTCGCGGACGGGCGCGGCACGTACATCCTCACGGGGCGCGGCGTCGAGCAGCACGTCGACGGCACCGACACGGCGACCGTCGCGATCGACCTGGCGCTGGTCCTCGGGCTGCCCGGCCGTCCGGGATCCGGCTACGGCACGCTCACCGGCCAGGGCAACGGCCAGGGCGGCCGCGAGCACGGGCAGAAGTGCGACCAGCTGCCCGGCTACCGGCGCATCGCCGACCCGGCCGCCCGCGCGCACGTCGCGGCGGTGTGGGGCATCGATCCGGCCGCCATCCCCGGCCCGGGCGTGCCCGCGGTCGAGCTCCTCGGCGAGCTGGGGGAGCCCGGCGGGATCCGCTGCCTCCTCGTGCACGGGTCGAACGTCGTCGTCTCCGCGCCCGACGTGGTTGCCGTCCGCCGCGGCCTCGCCCGGCTCGACCTCCTCGTGGTGTGCGACCTCGTGCTCTCCGAGACCGCGGCGCTCGCCGACGTCGTGCTTCCCGTCACGCAGTGGGCCGAGGAGGAGGGCACGACGACCTCGCTCGAGGGCCGCGTGATCCGCCGCCGCCGGGCCGTCGCCCCGCCGCCCGGGGTGCGCACGGAGCTGGAGGTGCTGGCCGAGCTGGCCCGGCGGCTCGACGCGCCCTCGACCTGGCCGACCGACCCCGCCGTCGTGTTCGACGAGCTCGCGCGCGCCTCCGCGGGCGGCGTCGCCGACTACTCCGGGCTCAGCCACGCGCTCCTCGACGACGACGCCGTGGAGGGCTTCTGGCCGTACCCGGCCGGATCCGCGGGCACGCCCCGCCTCTTCGTCGACCGTTTCGCGCACCCGGACGGGCGCGCGCGGCTCGTCGCGGTGACCCCGCGGGACGTCACGGCCCGGGATCCGGCGCCCGTCGGCGGCGCGCTCACGCTCGTCACCGGGCGGCTGCTCGAGCACTACCAGTCGGGCGCGCAGACCCGGCGCGTGCCGGAGCTGCTAGCGGCGCAGCCCGTGGCGCGGCTGCAGATCCACCCCTCGGCCGCCGCGCGGCTCGGCATCGAGCACGGGGCGCCGGTCGCGGTCGCGAACGCGCGCGGCGAGGTGCGGGCCGTCGCGGAGGTGACCGCGGGGATCCGGCACGACACGGTGTTCCTCCCGTTCCACTTCGCTGGCCCGGAGTGCGCGAACACGCTGACCGAGGCCGCGGTGGATCCCGTCTCCGCCATGCCCGAGTTCAAGCGCACGCCCGTGACCGTGCGCGCCCTCGTCGACGACGGGGGCGCCGCGCATGGGTGAGCGGTCGCGGGACCGGCCCGCGCGCGTGGTGGTCGTCGGCAACGGGCCCGTCGCGGCGCGCCTCGTCGAGGGTCTGCTGCCGGCCGTCCGCGCGGGCGCGCTGCGGGTGGCCGTGGTGGGCGCCGAGCATGACGACGCCTACAACCGCGTGCTGCTGGCGGAACACGCCGTCGGCCGCGCCGACCGTGGGCGGCTCGAGGTGAGCGACGCCGCGGGGGCGCGGGAGGCCGGGGTGCGGATCCTCCGGGGCAGCGCCGTCGTCGCGATCGACCGCGCGCGGCAGACCGTCGCGCTCGACGACGGCGGCGAGCTCGCCTACGACCGGCTCGTGCTCGCCACGGGAGCCCGCGCCCACGTCCCGCCGATGGACGGCCTCGAGGACGCGCGCCGCGACCGCCGGGACCGGCCGCGCGACGCGGACGGCCTCGACCGGGGACGCCACCCCCTGCCCGCGGGCGTCGTCGCGCTGCGCGACCTGCGGGACGCCCGGCAGGTGCACGCCGCCGTGCGCTCCCGCCGCAGGATCGTCGTGCTCGGCGCGGGCGTCCTCGGGATGGAGCTCGCGCTCGCGGCCGCCGAGGAGGGGGCCGACGTCGTCGCCGTGCACCACGGGGAGATCCCCATGGCCCGCAACCTCGACCGGGGCGGCGGCCGGACGCTCGCGCTCGTGGCCGATGCGTGGGGGGTGGCGCTCGCCGCGCATGCCCGGGCGGAGGGCGTCCTGCTGCACGATCGCGGCACCGCCGACGCGCGGTTCCAGGCGCTCCTCCTCGCGGACGGCGGACGCGTCGACGGCGACCTGCTCGTGCTCTCCTGCGGCGTGACCGCGCGCGACGAGCTCGCCCAGGCGGCGGGTCTCGCGGTCGGCCGCGGCGTGCTCGTCGACGAGGACCTCCGCAGCTGGACCGACCCCGACGTCTTCGCCGTCGGCGACTGCGCGCACGTGGCCCCGCCTGCGTCGGCGCGCGCCGACGGATCCGTGCCGGGCGGCCCGTCCGGCCTCATCGGACCGGGCTGGCGGCAGGCGGATGCGCTCGCGGGCCTCCTCGCCGCGGAGGCGGAGGCCGAGCGGGGCCTGGTGCCCGGGTCCGCGGGCGGCGCGTCGCTCTCGGCGGCGCGCGCCGGCGGGGCCGCCGACGGACGCCCCCTCGTCGTGATGCTGAAGGCCGAGGGCGTCGACGTCGTCGCGGGCGGCGACGTGACCGCCGAGCCGTGGGACGATCCGCCGCGTCGCCGCCGTCCGGGGCGCGCGCACGCGGGCGCGTGCGGAACCGGGTCGCTCGTCGCCGGCTCCGGGATGGACCCCGGTGCGCCGGACGCCGTCGGCCCCTCCCCGCGCGAGGTCGCGGTGTGGAGCGACCCCGCGCGCGGCGCCTACGTCAAGACCGTGACCCGCGACGGGATCCTCGAGGGGTTCGTCTCCGTCGGCATGCCGCGCACGGGCGCGGAGCTGACGCTCCTCTACGAGCGCGGCGGCGAGCTGCCGGCCGACCGCTCCGTGCTGCTGCGCCTCGACGCGGACGACGCGGGCGCGCCCGCGACGTCCGATCCGCTCGCCCCCGACGTCACGGTCTGCTGGTGCAACGGGGTCACCGTCGGCGCGATCACGGCGGCGGCCGGCGACGGCGCGGCGACGGTGGCCGAGGTGGGCGCGTGCACGCGCGCCGGGACCGGCTGCGGGACCTGCCGCGGGCGGATCCAGGAGGTGCTGCAGGCCGCAGGCGCGGCCGCGGGGGCGGCGGTCGGCTAGAGCACGAGCGCCCGCACCGTCTCGCCGGACCGGATCCCGGTCGGCGGCACCACCGCGAGGGCGTCGGCGGACGCGAGGCCGCGGAGCATGCCGGGCCCCTGGCCGCCGAGGGGCGCGAGCCGCCCGTGGGCGTCGAGGGCGCACGCGACGAGCCGGGTCGCGAATCCGCCGCCGGGCAGGTCGTCGCCCGCGACGAGGAGCGGCAGGGGCGGCACCGGCGCACCGTCGCGCCCTGCCGCGAGCGGGGGGAGCAGGGACACGAGGCACGCGACCGCAGCCATCGGGTTGCCCGGCAGGCACAGCACGACGCGGCCGTCGGGCAGCTCCGCCAGCATCACCGGATGGCCGGGGCGCATCCGCACGCCGTCGACCACGAGGCGGGCGTGCAGGCCGTCGAGCGCCGCGCGCAGGTGGTCCGCGGGTCCGCGGGCGCTGGATCCGGTGGTGATCACGAGGGGCGCGGTCGTCGCGGCGAGGGCCAGGCGGGTGGCGCGGAGGTCGTCGCCGACGCGCACCGCGGATCCGACGGCGACGCCGTGCGCCGCGAGGAGGCCGGGCAGCGCGGGGCCGATGGCGTCCCGGACGCGGCCCGGTGCCGGGACGCCGTGCGCCTGGACCTCGTCGCCGAGGTGCAGGAGGTCGGCCGCGTCGGCGTCCCGCACGTCGACGCGGTCGTATCCAGCGGCGGCGGCGTGCCCGAGGCGGACGGCGGTGAGGCGGGTGCCGGCCGCGACGAGCACGCTCCCGCGGGTCGCCTCCTCGCCCGCCGGCCGGATGTCGGCGCCGGGCCGGACGGCGGACGCGGGGGCGAGCGCGCCGCGACGGAGGACGCCGTCGACCACCTCGCCGTGCTCGCTCCGGAGGATCCCTGCGCTCGCGGGCGGGACGGGCCCGCCGGTCGCGATCGGCCGGGCGTCGTCGGGTCCGAGCGGGGTGCGGGCGGGGGCGTCGCCCGTGCGCACGGGCGCGCCCACCCGCCAGGGGCCGGCGTCCGCGGATCCGACGGCCCAGCCGTCCATCGCGGAGACGGCCACCTGCGGCAGGTCGATCCGCGCGTGCAGGTCGTGCGCGAGGACCCGGCCGAGCGCGGCGTCGAGCGGCACGGACGCCGTGGCGCGGGCGAGCCGCGCGCGCATCCGCTCGCCGAGGCGCCGGGCCGATGCGCGCGCGTCGTCCCAGGAGGCGTCCCGCGCCGAGGGCGCGGGACCGGTGATCCCGGTGGCGGCGTCCTCGGTGCCGGCGGACTCGACGGGGTCCCCGTCGACCTCCGGGGGACGTGCCGCGACGCGCCCGCGGGTGCCGTCGCCGACGCGGGTCACGCGGGCCCGCCGAGGTCGGAGTCCGCGGGCGGGCGTCGTCCGTCGGCGCGGAGCAGGTCCGCTCCGCCCCGGGACCGGCCGTCCGCGTCGAGCGGTCCGACGGGATCGCGCAGGTGCGCGATCTCCGCCGTGATGTCGGCGGCGAGCCGACGCGCGTCGTCGGCCCCGCCGCCCGCACGGCCCACCGCGAGGCCGAGGAGGTAGGTCGTGAGCGGGGCCGCCGGGCGGGCGACCCCGTGGGCCGCGTCGCGCGCCAGGTCGAGGACGAGGGACACGTCGACCTCGTGCGCGGGGAGCTCGAGCAGCGCCGCCACGCGGTCGACCCAGCGGTCGAGGAGCGCCGGATCCTGAGGCCGGCTCGCGGGGGAGGCGGGTGCGCCCGCGGCCGAGGGGAGTGCGGTGTCGTCAGCGGCCATGGGCGGGGATCCTGTCGTCGAGGAGGCGGAGCCCGTGACGCCGGGCGTCGGCGGGGCTGTCGACGTCGGCGCAGAGCCGGGCGTCGAGGTCGGCGTGCGCGACGGTTGCCGGGCCGAGGGCCTGGAGGACCGCGCGCAGGGACGCGCCCGGCAGGCCACCCGCGCGGTCGACCGCGTCGAGCGCGTCGATGAGCGGCGCCGCGCGGTACAGGGCGAGGAGCGGCTGGGCGCGGCCGTCGGGATCGCGGGCGACGACGGCGTCGTGCCGCGCGGCCGCGGCGCCGTGGCGGAGCGGGAGGAGGGCACGCACCGCATCCGGCGCGTGGGCGAGGTCGGCGGCGAGCACGAGGATCCAGGCCGGACCCGTCCCGCCGGGCTCCGTCGCGGCACCGAGGTCGAGGGCCCGCACGCCCGCCCCGAGCGCCGCCGCGGGACCGCCGTGCGCGGGTCGCTCGTCCACGAGCACGGCCGGTGCGAGGACGTCGCGGTGCGCGGAGGGCACCCCGCCCGGGCGGGTTCCCGCGCCCACGACGACGGTGCTCGCGCAGCCGGACGCCGCCAGCAGGGCGCCCCCGAGGAGCGTGACGCCGTCGCGCGCGAGGGCCGTCTTGTCGATTCCGCCGAGGCGGCGGGCCCGGCCGCCCGCGAGGATCACGGCGGCGACGTCCGGACCGGCGGCGGCACGCGCGTCGGCCGCTCCTGCTCCCACGGATCCTCCCGCCCTGCGCCCGGTGGCCCCGGCATCTCTCGTCGTGCGGCCGACGATACGGGCCGGCCGTTTCCGGCGCGTTGCGGCCGGGCGACCCGGCGCGTTACGCCGACCTCTCCATGGCACGCGCTGGCGGTGAGGCCGGTGGCGGGCGCGGCCGGAGCGGGGGAGCCGGGCTCAGGCAGCGCGCACGAGGCCGCCGCGAGCCGAGGCGGCGAGGAGCGGAGCCAGGTCGAGGTCGAGGATCCGCGTGCCGGCGTGGCGGAACGGACCGGCGGCCTGCGTGAACGCGACGCAGACGGGGTCGCCCGCGCGCGGCGAGCGGGGATCGGGTGCCGCGACGGACGCGGACGGGGCGGCGAGGGGAGCGACGGACACGGGCACGGGATCCTCCAGATCCACCGCCCGGGCGGGCGATGACCCCAGGTTGGCGGGAGACCCGCGCCCGCGCCTCCTCCGCGGGGACCGCGCGCCTCCTCCCCGGGTCGGGGATCGCGCGGGTCGCGTCAACCGGCGGATGCGCGCGCCCGCGCCGCGTCAGCGCGCGATGAGGCGCGCGCGGTGCGCGGCGGCCGTCGATCCGATGCGTCCCGCTCGCGTCAGCCGGCGGATGCGCGCGCCCGCGCCGCGTCGAGGTCGCGCGCGTCGAGCCCGTGCCCGCCGGAGCGCACGCGCGACACGACGTCCGATCCGCGCGCCGCGGCCTCCCGCACGGTCCGCTCGACGTCGACGAGCGGGGCCATCGCGTCGGCGTCGCCGTTGAGCAGCGTGATCCGGGTGCCGGCGAGGTCCGCGGCCGGCGCGCGGTCGCCCAGCGGCCAGCGCGCGGAGAACGCGATCGTGGTCGGCAGCGCGGCCGGGTGCAGCAGCGTCGTCGCGAGCGCCATGTTCGCGCCGTTCGAGAAGCCGACGGCGAGGATCGGCCGATCGCCCAGGTCGTGCGCGACGCGCGCCGCGGCGACGAGCTCCACGAGCTCGGCCGCGCGGGCGACCACGTCGTCCACGTCGAACACGCCCTCGGCGTGCCGGCGGAACCAGCGGGCGGCGGATCCCTCGCGCACGCTCCCGCGCGGCGCGAGCACGGGCTGCCCGGGCGCCACGAGGCGCGCGAGCTCGACGCCCTGCCGCTCGTCGGCGCCCGTGCCGTGGAGGCCCAGGATCACCGGGCCGTCGACCGCGCCGGCCTGGAAGAGGTGCGGGGTGCGGTCGAGGAGCGCGCTCACGCGACGGATCCGGCGTCGGTGGACGCGGGCGCAGCAGGGGCCGCCTCCTCGTCGGGCAGGCGCAGCGGCGGCACCGCGGCCTCGATGTCGGCGCGGCTGGGCTCCAGCCACGGCGGCAGGCGGAGGCTGCGGCCGAGCTCGAGCAGCGGCTCGTCGATGTCGAAGCCGGGGGTGTCCGTCGCGATCTCGAACAGCACGCCGCCGGGCTCGCGGAAGTAGATGGAGGTGAAGTACTGCCGGTCGAGGATCTGCGTCACCTGGTGCCCGCGGTCCACCAGCTCGTCGCGCCACGCCTGCTGGCGGGCGCGGTCGGGCACGCGGAACGCCACGTGGTGCACGGTGCCGCCGGCGGTCAGGCCCTGCTGCGCGGACGGCTCGGCCACGACGTCGACGATCGCGCCCGGGCCGCCCTCGCCCGCCGCGAAGCGGAACCGGCCGTCGCGCTCGTCCACGAGCCGGAGCCCGAGGTCGTCGGTGAGGACGGATGCGGTGCCGGCCGGATCCCGCACGGTGAGCACGGAGGAGTGCTGGCCGCGGATCGCGTGCTCGGCGGGCACGTCGGCGGAGTCCCACGGGTCGCGCGGGTCGACGACGGAGGACGCGACGAGGTCGATCCGCAGGCCGTCGGGGTCGCGCAGGGAGAGGCGCTCCTCGGCGGATCCGCTCGACGAGATCGACGAGGCGACGCCGACCTGGCGCAGGTGCTCGGTCCACCACCCGAGGCTGTCGGCCGGCACGGAGAACGCGGTCGTCGTGGACTGGCCCGCGCCGACGCGGCCCGCGGGCACGCCCTTCCACGGGAAGAACGTGAGGAGGGATCCGGGCCGGCCCTCGGTGTCGCCGTAGTAGAGGTGGTAGCTGCCGGGGCTGTCGAAGTTCACGGTGCGCTTCACGAGCCGGAGGCCCATGGCGCGCACGTAGAAGTCCACGTTCCGCTGCGGGTCGCCGCCGATGGCGGTCACGTGGTGCAGTCCCTGGGTGCTGGCGGTCATGAGGCGCTCCTTCCGCGCGGCCCGGTCGGGCCATGTCCATGCAAACGCATGAGATGGCGGATCATTCCCCGGGGGACGCAGGAGGGGAGGCGACGCGCGTCACCTCCCCTCCGTCCGTCGCTCCTCGTCAGTCGTCGAGGTGGGCGATCGCGTAGTCGGCCTCCTCGGCCGTGAACTTCTCGCCGTACTCGCTCGTCAGCTGATCGCGGATCGCGGCGGGCGACATCGCCGCCATCTCCCGGTACGTCTTCGCCTTCGCGAGCGCGTTCGCGTTCCAGTCGGCCTGCACGTTGTCGACCGCGTATTGCGCCGCCTCGGGGGTGAACTGCTCGCCGTACTCGCTCGTGAGCTGGTCGTAGAGGCCGGCCTTGCTCATGTCGAGGCTGTTCGCGTACGTCTCGGCCTTGATGAGCGCGGTCGCGCTCTCGGCGGGGACGGCGGGCGCCGCGGGCTCGGCGGCGGGGGAGGTCTCCTCGACGGTCGGCTCCGACGCCTCGGGCGCCGGTGCGGGAGCGGCCTCCGCCTCGGTCGTGGCCTCGACGGTCGCGCGCTCGACGGAGGAGCTCACGGAGCCGACGGCGGCGGCGAAGGTGATGGTGACGATGAGCGACGTGACCGCCGCGACGGCGCCGAGGGAGAGCCCGGTGATCGCGAACCCCTTGCTCTGCGCGCGGCGCAGGGCGAGGATCCCGAGCACGACGGCCGCCGCACCGAGGATCAGGCCGACGACGGGGACGAGCCCCGACAGGAAGGCGACGATGCCGACGACCAGCGCCGCGATGGCGAGGCCCTTCGGCTGCGCGCCGAACGGGGGCGGAGGGGTCATGGTGGTGGTCATGCCTGCGGCGGGCACGCCGTACGGGCTGGCGGGTCGGGCGTCGTTCGGGTCCTGGGGCGGGTACCCAGGCTGCTCGGGGGTGCTCATGGGTAGAGCTTCACAGCATGCAGACGCATCGACCTCCCCCAGTTCGCGTGCTCCCCGCACGGGGGCCGACAGCACCGCAGCGCCCGTTCGGCGAGGCGCCTCAGCCCCCCACGGCCCGCCGCACCAGCTCCGCCACGCGCTCCTCGTTCGCGGGATCCACCGCGGTGAGCGCGTACGAGGTCGGCCACATGGTGCCCTCGTCGAGGCGCGCCGGATCCTGGAAGCCGAGCGTCGAGTACCGGGTGCCGAACTTCGACCCCGGCTGGAAGAAGACGACGGGCTTGCCGTCGGCGTCGGCGTAGGCCGGGAAGCCGTACCAGGTCTTGGGGGAGAGGCCCGGCGCGTGCGCGAGCACCAGCCCGTGCAGCCACTCGGCGATCGCGCGCTCCTCGGGCGGCATCGCGGCGAACGCGTCGAGCACGCCCTGGAGGGCGGCGGCCTGCTTGTCGGCGGACTTCTGCGCCTTCGCCTCCTCGCGCAGCTCCTTCGCGCGCTGCTTCATCGCCGCACGCTCGTCCGCCGAGAATCCGCTGTCGGTCATGTCCGCTCCCTGCCTGGTGGTGTGACTGGAGCGTGGCAGGCCGCGGGCGAGCCGACAAGCGCCCGGCGGATCCGCACCCCGGCCGGACGGCGTACCGTCGTCCCATGAGCACCCACGAGCAGGACCAGCCCATCATGGACGGCGCCGGCGAGGCCACCGCGGACGAGAAGCGCGCCGGGCTCGCCGAGCAGGTCGCCTACGACCACCGCGACAGCGGATCCGACGCGATGGCCGCCGACCTCGAGCGCCGCACCGAGGACGCCGGGCTCGGCGACGGCCCGGCCGACCCCGCCGCCACGCAGGCGACCTCCACGGGCCGCGACGGCGTCGACGGCGAGGCCGACGCCGAGGTCGACGGGCCCCACCCCGCCTGATCCGACCGACACGCCCGCGAGGAGCCGCCCGGAATGCCCGGGCGGCTCCTCGTCGTTGGGGCAGGGGATGACCGAGAACCGAGTGACCCCCGCCCGCACGTCCGCCGCCCCCGCGTCGCCCCGATCCGACGGCACCGGCCGCACGGCACTCGTCGTCGGCGCCACCGGCATCAGCGGATCCGCCCTGGTCGACCAGCTCACCGCCGAGGGCTGGGACGTCCTCGCCCTCAGCCGCCGCGCCGGCGCCGACCGCCCGGGCGTCCGCTGGATCAGCGCCGACCTCCGCTCCGCCGACGACCTCCGCCGCGTCCTCGCGCCCGAGGAGCCCACGCACGTGTTCTTCACGGCGTGGTCGCGCCAGGCCACCGAGCAGGAGAACATCGACGTCAACGGCGGCATGGTGCGCGACCTCCTCGCCGCCCTCGACGGCGCGCCCGTCGAGCACACGGCGCTCGTCACCGGCCTCAAGCACTACCTCGGCCCGTTCGAGGCGTACGGCCAGGGCACGATGCCCGACACCCCCTTCCACGAGGAGGAGCCGCGCCTCGACGCCCCGAACTTCTACTACGCGCAGGAGGACGAGCTCTTCGCCGCCGCCTCGCGCCAGGGCTTCGCGTGGTCGGTGCACCGCTCGCACACCGTCATCGGCCACGCCGTCGGCAACCAGATGAACATGGGCCTGACCCTCGCGGTCTACGGATCCCTCTGCCGCGACCTCGGCCTGCCCTTCGTCTTCCCGGGCAGCGAGACGCAGTGGAACGGGCTCACCGACGTCACCGACGCGACCGTCCTCGCCGACCAGATGATCTGGGCCGCCACCCACGAGGCCGGCCGCGACGAGGCGTTCAACGTCGTCAACGGCGACGTCTTCCGCTGGCGCTGGATGTGGCCGCGCCTCGCCGCGTACTTCGGCGTCGAGCCCGTCGGCTTCGAGGACGCGCCGCGGCCGCTCGAGCAGCAGATGGCGGGCTACGAGGACGAGTGGGCGCGCATCGCCCGCGAGGCGGGTCTCGCGGAGTCCGACCTGGACCGCATCGCCTCCTGGTGGCACACCGACGCCGACCTCGGCCGCGACATCGAGGTCGTCACCGACATCAGCAAGAGCCGGCTCGCCGGATTCCACACGCACCACCGCACGCTCGACAGCTTCCTCGGGCTGTTCGACCGCTACCGCGCGGAGGGGCTCATCCCGCGTTGATCGGCGTGCCCGGTCCGGTCGGGGTCGACCGGGCCGGCGTCCGCCCGTAGGCGAGGCGTCGGATCGCGCGCTCGGCCGGACCGGCGAGACCGCGTCGCTCCATCGCGACGGCCACCGCGACCGTGACGAGCCACACCCCGATCGCCACGAGGGCGATCCGCGCCGTCCCCGCGCCCACCCCGAGGCCGAGCGACCACGGCTCGAGCAGGATGGCGAAGAGCACCGACTGCAGCAGGTAGCACGTCATCGACCGGCGGCCCACGGCGACGAGCGCGCGGAGGACCGGCCCGGGTGCCGGATCCCCGCGGCGGGTCCGCCCCGCGACCGCCCAGCCGACGACGCCCAGCAGCCCGAGGGCGCCGGCGACGCCGGTGGCGCCGTGCAGCACGCCGAGCAGGTACAGGGTCACGGGGTCCGCGTCGAACGCGCCGACCGTCGCGAGCACGAGCGGCAGCGCGCCGAGCACGCTGACGGGCATGCCGACGAGCGCGAGCCGACGGAGGAGGGGCAGGTGCGCCACCGGGTCCTCGAGCACCCGACGGCGGCCGAGGAGGATCCCGATCGCGGCGAGCGGCACGAGCGCGCCGACCGAGACGGGCGTCGAGACGAGGATCGCCGCCAGCGCGATCGCGCGGCCCGCGAGGTCACCGAGGAACGTGCCGCCGCCGCCGAGCAGCGAGCCGGCCCCCGCGTCGACCGCGAGCCCGTCCGCCCCGGCGACGACGAGGAAGACGATCGCCGGCGCCCACACGAGCACGCGGAAGACGCGGTCGCTGGCCCGGTACAGGGCCGCGAGCGCGAGCCCGAGGATCCCGTAGCTCAACAGGATGTCGCCCTCGAACAGCAGCACCACGTGCAGGGCACCGAAGACCATGAGCCACGCGCTCCGGCGGAGGAGCAGCCGACGGGCGCGGGGTCCGTCGACGCCCGCGGCCGCCTGGCGCCGCAGGATCACCGCGAAGCCGTACGCGAACAGCATCGTGAACAGCGGGAACGCGCGGTTGTCGACGAGCGTGCCCACGAGCGCGTCGGCGACGTGGTCGAGCGCTGAGCCGTCCGTCGGGCGGGCGAGAGGGCCCATCGGCCGGTCGGCGATGAAGTAGACGGAGTTGGCGAGAGCGATGCCGAGCAGCGCGATCCCGCGGAGCAGGTCGGGCGCGAGGCTGCGCTCCGCCACGGGCGTCGGGCCGGCATGGGCGACGGGCGCGGGGGATCCGGGGAGCGGGGTCACGGGTCCAGCCTGCCCGGTGCGGACACGCGGCGCCTTCGACGGGCGGGGGACCGCGCGCGCATCCACCGATCGGCCGATGCCGCGGATCGACCGCTCGGCCGTTCCGCTGCGGGCCGCCGAGCGCCACGCTGGACCCATGACCACAGCAGCCGTCGAGGAGCACGTCAGCGTGCGCGACCTCGCCAAGTCCTACGGCACGACCGAGGCCCTCCGGGGCGTCACCTTCGACATCCACCGCGGCGAGACCTTCGCGCTCCTCGGGCCGAACGGCGCGGGGAAGTCGACGACCATCGAGATCCTGGAGGGGTACCGGCTCCGCACGGGCGGATCCGCGACCGTGCTCGGCGTGGATCCCGCGACCGGCGGCCGCGCCTGGCGCGCCCGCATCGGCATGGTGCTCCAGTCGAGCTCGGAGAGCGGCGCCATGACCGTCCGCGAGCAGGTCGCGCACTTCGCCCGGATGTACCCGCGGCCGCGCGACGTCGACGCGACCATCGCGGCCGTCGGCCTCACCGAGAAGGCCGGCACCCTGCTGCGCGCTCTCTCGGGCGGCCAGCGGCGGCGCGTGGACGTGGCCCTCGGGATCATCGGCCGCCCCGAGCTGCTGTTCCTCGACGAGCCGACGACCGGCTTCGACCCGGAGGCCCGGCACCGGTTCTGGGACCTCGTGCGCGAGCTGAAGGCGGAGGGCACGACGATCCTCCTCACCACCCACTACCTCGACGAGGCCGCGCAGCTCGGCGACCGGGCCGCGGTCATCGCGGGCGGCGAGCTGGTGGCGATCGGCCGGCTCGACGAGATCGGGGGAGAGGAGGCGCGGATCCCGCGGGTGCTCTGGCGCGACGACGACGGACCGCACGAGGAGCGCACGCGGGAGCCCGCGGCGTTCGTGTCGCGCCTGGCCGCCGCGACGGCGGGCGGCGAGCCGCGCGACCTGCGCATCGTCCGCCCGAGCCTCGAGGACGTGTACCTCGGGCTGCTCGCGGAGGCCGGGACCACGGACGACGCCGTGGCCTCCGCCGCCCCGGCCTCCGCCGAGGAGGTGGCGGCATGACCGCCGTCCGCCCCGCGCGTCCCGCCGCGGACCGCGACCTCGCCCTCGCCCTCCCCGGCGTGCTCCCGCTCGGGATCCACCGGATCCGCTACGAGGTCCGCCGCTACTTCCGGCAGACCGACACGATCATCTTCACGTTCCTGTTCCCGGTCATCATGCTGTCGATCTTCTCGGTCGCCTTCGGCTCGTCGGGCAACCTCGGCACGGCGCCCGACGGGTCCGGCGGCGTCAGCGCCGCGGCGTACTACCTGCCGGGCATGATCGCGGCGGGCATCCTCCTCTCGGGCGTGCAGAACCTCGCGGTCGACATCGCGATGGAGCGCAGCGACGGCACGCTCAAGCGGCTCGCCGGATCCCCGCTGCCCGTGCTCTCGTACTTCATCGGCAAGGGCGGCCAGGTGGTCGTCACGTCCCTGCTCCAGATGGTCGTGCTGCTGCTCGTCGCCCGCTTCGCGTTCGGGGTGGAGCTGCCGACCGACGCCGGCCGCTGGCTGACGTTCGCGTGGGTGTACGCGCTCGGGATCACGTCCTCGGCCGTGCTCGGCATCGCGCTCAGCCGCATCCCGCGCTCCGGCGCCTCGGCCACGGCCGTCATCACGCCCATCGTGCTGGTGCTCCAGTTCATCAGCGGCGTCTACCTGGCCTTCACGATGCTGCCCACCTGGCTGCAGGACGTCGCGGCCTTCCTGCCGCTGAAGTGGATGGCCCAGGGCATGCGCGCCGTGTTCCTGCCGGAGGCGCTCGCCGCGAGCGAGCGCGGCGGCACGTGGGACCTCGCCGGGGTGGTGGTCGTCCTCGCGCTCTGGTTGGTCGGCGGCACGATCGCGGCGGCGGCGACCTTCCGCTGGATCCGCCGGGACTCGTGAGCGTGCGCGCCCGGTCGACGCCTGCCAGGCTCGGGGCATGATCCCCACCCGCTGGGTGCACGTCGCCTACGCGGTGACCATGGCGCTCCTCGTCGCGCTCGCCGTCACCGGCCTCGACGACCCGGCGCCCGCGCTCGCCGCGGTCGCGACCATGGCGGCGCTGTACCTGCTGATCGGCCGCCGGGCGCTCGAGGCCTCGGCGGCCGCGCACGGCGGGGAGGCCCCGGTCCCCGCGGCCGTGCTGTTCCTCGTGCTCGTGATCCCGACGGCCACCTGGGGCGTCGCGACCCTCTCGTCGTTCGCGGTCGTGCAGTGCGTGCTGTGCCCGCTGGTCTGGATGCTGCTGCCGCGGATCCGCGACGCCGTCGTCGGCACGCTCGTGCTCACCGTGACCGTCGCCGTGGGCTTCGTCGTCGGCTTCGGCGACCTGCCCGGCGCCCTCCCGACCATGGCCGTGTCGCAGGGGCTCAGCCTCGCCGGCAGCATCGCGCTCGGCCTCTGGATCAGCCGCATCGCCGACCTGAGCCGCGAGCGCCTGGAGCTGCTCGACGGGCTCCGGGCCGCGCAGGCGCGGGTCGAGGAGCTGGGGCGCGCGGCCGGCGCGGCCCGAGAGCGCGAGCGGCTGTCGGCCGACATCCACGACACGGTCGCGCAGGACCTCACGGGCGTCGTGATGCTCGCCCAGCGCGGCCGGCGCGAGCTCCGCGGCGCCGACCCCGCCGCCGTCGAGGCGACCCTCGCGCTCCTCGAGGACAGCGCCCGCGACGCCCTCACCCAGACCCGCGCGATCGTCGCCGCCACCGCGCCCGTCGAGCTGACGGACGGCCTCGCGGCGGCGCTCGCCCGCATGGGCGCGCGCCTGGAGCGCGAGACGGGCACCCCGGTGTCGGTGCGGGCCGATGCGGGCGCGGACCCCGTCGACCGCGACGCCGAGGTCGTCCTCCTCCGCTGCGCCCAGGAGGGCCTCGCGAACGTGCGCCGCCACGCGTCCCCCTCCGCCGTGGAGCTGGGGCTCGCGCGGGAGGGCGGCGACCTGGTGCTCGTGATCCGCGACGACGGCCGCGGGTTCGACCCGGCGCGGGCGTCCGACGGCTACGGGCTCGCCGGCATGCGGCGCCGCCTGGATGCCGCTGCCGGGCGCCTCGACGTCGCGAGCGGGCCGGACGGGACGGTCCTCACGGCGCGGATCCCCGCGCACGCGGAGGCGGCCGTCGCGGATCCCGTCGCTCCCGCCGCCGCGCCCGCGCCCGCCACGCCCGCGCCCGCCGCTCCCGCCTCCTCGACCACCGAGGCGGCGCGCGCGTGACCGCCCCGCGGATCCGCGTCGCCGTCGTCGACGACCACCCCGTCGTGCGCGCCGGCCTCGCCGCCCTGCTCGCGTCCGCCGACGACATCGAGGTGGTCGGCCAGGCCCCCGACGGCGAGGCGGCCGTCGCGCTCGCCGCCGCCGCGCGCCCCGACGTCGTGCTCATGGACCTCCGCATGCCCGGGCTCGACGGCGTCGGCGCGACCGCCCGCATCCGCGAGGCGTCGCCCGACGTGCGCGTGCTCGTCCTCACGACCTACGAGACGGACGCGAGCATCCTCACCGCCATCGAGGCGGGCGCGAGCGGCTACCTGCTGAAGGCGGCGCCCGAGGAGGAGATCCTCGCGGGCGTGCGCGCGGTGGCGCGCGGCGACGTCGCCCTCGCGCCCGCCCTCGCGGCGCGGCTCGTGCGGCAGGTCGCGCGGCCGGCCGCTCCCGCCGCCCCGGCGCCGACGCTCAGCCCGCGCGAGACCCAGGTGCTCGCGCTGGTCGCGGCCGGGCGCACGAACGCGCGCATCGCCCTCGAGCTGCACGTGACCCCGGCCACGGTGAAGACGCACCTGCTGCACGTCTTCGAGAAGCTCGGCGTCGGCGACCGCACCCGCGCGGTCACGCTCGCGATGGAGCTCGGCCTGCTGCCGCCCGCGACGCCGCGGTAACGCTTGGATAACGTCTCCGGGAACCGGTGTCCCCGGCTGCGGAAATGGATAAGTTCTGACCGACGACGAAAGCACGGATCCCCGCCCACGCGCCGATCCGCCGCCGTCGCCCGCACCACCCCCAGCACACCACCACATCGCAGCAGCACCCGACCCGAGGACGCGTCGGCGCACCACGACGGCCCTCGCGAGGACGCGACCGCCCGGTGCCCGCACGACCCGGATCGGCCACCCGAGAGGACCCGCCGACATGGCATCCGGACACAACGCACGAAAGATCAGCTCCCTCCTCCTCCTCGCCGGCGTCGCCGTCGGCATGACCGCGTGCGCGCCGCAGGGCGCGACGAACACCGGCTCCGGAGGCGGCGACGCCGCCTCCGGCACCGAGTGCAACGTGGGCATCTCGATGCCGACCCGCAGCCTCGAGCGCTGGATCAACGACGGCGAGGGCCTGAAGACCAAGCTCGAGGGCGACGACTGCACCGTCGATCTCCAGTACGCCGACAACAAGACCGACGCGCAGATCAGCCAGATCCAGAACCAGGTCGCGGGCGGCGCCAAGATCCTCGTGGTCGCGGCCGTCGACGGCAAGACCCTCGGCCCGGCGCTCGAGGACGCGAAGAGCCAGGGCGTCACGGTCATCGCCTACGACCGCCTCATCAACGGCACCGACGCCGTCGACTACTACGCCACGTTCGACAACTACAAGGTCGGCACGCTCCAGGGCGAGTTCATCCGCGACACGCTCGACCTCGACAACGCGGCCGGCCCCTTCACGCTCGAGCCCTTCGCCGGCAGCCCCGACGACAACAACGCCGGGTTCTTCTTCGGCGGCGCGTGGGACGTCCTCCAGCCCTACGTCGCGAGCGGCAAGCTGACCGTGCCCTCGGGCAAGTCGCCCGCCACGAGCGCCGACTGGCAGGCCATCGGCATCCTCGGCTGGGGATCCGACGACGCGCAGGCCGAAATGGACAACCGCCTGCAGTCGTTCTACACGGGCGGCCAGAAGGTCCAGGTCGTGCTCTCGCCCAACGACAGCCTCGCGCTCGGCATCGAGGCGTCGCTCGCCAGCGCCGGCTACGCGCCCGGCGCCGACTGGCCCGTCATCACCGGCCAGGACGCCGACAAGGCCAACGTGCAGGCGATCCTCGAGGACAAGCAGTCCATGACCGTCTGGAAGGACACCCGGGCGCTCGGCGACCAGGTCCAGAAGATGATCGGCGAGATCGTGAAGGGCGACGAGGTCACCGTCAACGACACGAAGTCGTACGACAACGGCAAGAAGGTCGTCCCGTCGTTCCTCCTCGACCCGCAGGTGGTCGTGAAGGACGACGTGCAGAAGACGCTCGTCGACTCCGGCTTCCTCAAGGCCTCCGACGTCGGCCTGTAGTCCCACCCGCGGTCGACGGGCGCCCGGCAGCACGCCGGGCGCCCGTCGGCCGCGTCACCGTCTCCACCCGGCGCCCGCCGCCCCGGCGCGCGCCACCGACCCGAACGGGAACCAGGAGCCACAGGAATGAACGACGTCATCCTCCAGATGACCGGCATCGTCAAGGAGTTCACCGGCGTCCGCGCGCTCGACGGCGTGGACGTCACGGTGCGCCGCGGCCAGGTGCACGCGATCTGCGGCGAGAACGGCGCGGGCAAGTCGACGCTGATGAAGGTGCTCAGCGGCGTCTACCCGCACGGCTCGTACGAGGGCACCATCACGATCGACGGCCGCGAGGTCCGCTACGGATCCATCAACGACAGCGAGCGCGACGGCGTGGTGATCATCCACCAGGAGCTCGCGCTCAGCCCCTACCTCTCGATCGCGGAGAACATCTTCCTCGGCAACGAGATGTCGCGCGGCGGGGTCATCGACTGGAACAGGACCAACCTCGAGGCGGTCAAGCTCCTCAAGCGCGTGGGCCTCGACGAGAACCCGGCGACGCGCGTGCTCGAGCTCGGCGTGGGCAAGCAGCAGCTCGTGGAGATCGCGAAGGCGCTCTCCAAGGAGGTGAAGCTGCTGATCCTCGACGAGCCGACCGCCGCGCTCAACGACGACGACTCGGCGCACCTGCTCGGCCTCATCGGCCAGCTGCGCGACCAGGGCATCACGAGCATCATCATCAGCCACAAGCTCAACGAGATCCGCGCGATCGCCGACGACGTCACCGTGATCCGCGACGGGAGGACCATCGAGTCGTTCCCCGTCACGGACAGCGACGACATCGAGACGCGCATCATCCGCGCGATGGTGGGCCGCCCGCTCGACGCGCAGTTCCCGCCCCGGGACCCGCACATCGGCGAGGAGAAGCTCCGCGTCGAGGACTGGACCGTGCACCACCCGGTGGACGTCGACCGCGTCGTGGTCGACAACGCGTCGTTCTCGGTCCGCGCGGGCGAGGTCGTCGGGTTCGCCGGCCTCATGGGCGCCGGCCGCACCGAGCTCGCCATGAGCATCTTCGGCCGCTCCTACGGATCCGGCATCACCGGCCGGATCTACAAGGACGGCAAGGAGATCCGCACCCGCACCGTGAGCGAGGCGATCCGCAACGGCATCGCCTACGCGACCGAGGACCGCAAGCGCTACGGGCTGAACCTCATCGGCAGCATCACGGTGAACGTCTCGGCCGCGGCGCTCTCGAAGCTCGTGAAGCTCGGCGTGATCGACCGGCACCGCGAGTACGCGGTCGCCGACGACTACCGCAAGAGGATGAACATCAAGACGCCCGACGTGTCGGGGGTCGTCGGCAAGCTGTCCGGCGGCAACCAGCAGAAGGTCGTCCTCAGCAAGTGGATCTACTCGGGTCCCGACGTGCTGATCCTCGACGAGCCCACCCGCGGCATCGACGTGGGGGCGAAGTACGAGATCTACAGCATCATCAACCAGCTCGCGGCCGAGGGGAAGGCGGTCATCGTCATCTCCTCCGAGCTGCCGGAGCTCATCGGCCTCTCGGACCGGATCTACACGATCGCCGAGGGGCGGCTCACCGCGGAGGTCACCCGGGCCGACGCGACCCAGGAGGAGCTGATGCGGCACATGACCGCCAGCCGGAAGTCAGGAGTCGACCAGTGACCGTCATGCCCGAGCAGGCCACATCGCCGAACGTCCCCACGCCGGACGGCGTGAAGAAGCGCCCGCGCCGGCGCATCGACCTCCGCCAGTACGGGATCCTCGCGGCGCTGGCCGTCATCATCCTGCTGTTCCAGATCCTCACCGAGGGGCGGCTGCTCTACCCGGGCAACGTCGCGAACCTCATCCAGCAGAACGCGTACGTGCTGATCCTCGCGATGGGCATGGTCATCGTGATCATCGCGGGCCACATCGACCTGTCGGTGGGCTCGGTCGTCGCGACCGTCGGCGCCGTGGCCGCGCTCAGCATGAACGAGTGGGGCCTGCCGTGGGGGACCGCGGTGGTGCTGTCGCTCATCGTCGGCGCGCTGATCGGCGCGTGGCAGGGCTTCTGGGTCGCGTTCGTCGGGATCCCGGCGTTCATCGTCACCCTCGCGGGCATGCTCGTGTTCCGCGGCGTCGCGCTCGTGCTCCTCACGGGCGGCACGATCTCGGGCCTCCCGGCCGAGTTCAACTCCATCGGGTCCGGCAACCTCCCGACCACGGGCGCGCCCGACCTCCTCACGCTCGGCATCGGCGCGCTCGTGTCGATCGCGCTCGTCGTGCAGCAGCTGCGCACGCGCGCCACGCTCCGCAAGCTCGAGCTGCCGCGCGAGCGGGCGGTCTCCTTCTGGATCCGCACCGCCATCGCCGTCTTCGCGATCATGTACCTCTGCTACCTGCTGGCCTACAACCGCGGGACGCCGATCATCCTGATCATCCTGGCGACGCTCGTGCTCCTGTACTCGTTCCTCCTCACGCGGACCGTCTTCGGGCGGCACGTGTACGCGATGGGCGGCAACCTGTTCGCGGCGATGATGTCCGGCGTCAAGACGCAGTGGGTCAACTTCTTCATCTTCGTGAACATGGGCCTGCTCGCCGGCCTGGCGGGCGTCGTCAGCACGGCGCGCGCCGGATCGGCCGTGGCCTCGGCCGGCCAGAGCTTCGAGCTCGACGCCATCGCCGCGGTGTTCATCGGCGGCGCGGCCGTGCAGGGCGGCGTCGGCACGGTCGTCGGCGCGGTCATCGGCGGACTCGTGATGGGCGTGCTCAACCAGGGCCTGTCGATCCTGTCGGTGGACGCGGCGTGGCAGCAGGTCATCAAGGGCCTGGTGCTGCTGCTCGCGGTGGCGTTCGACGTCTACAGCAAGCGGCGCTCCGGGCGCTGACCCGCGGCACCACGACCACGGCCCGGCCGGTCCCGCGAGGGATCCGCCGGGCCGTCGTCCGTCCGGCATGGGGAGCGATCGCCCGGGACCGCCCGCGCCGACAGGCTCGGCGCATGGGACACGGACCGCACGACGCGCTGTCGCGCGACGAGGTGGCGGCCCGGCTGGCCGAGGGGTGCGCATGGCGCATCGCGTGGTGCTCCGGCGGACGGCTCCCGGATGCGAGCGGCGCCGGTCGCCCGCTCCCCGCCGGCGTCCTCGAGCGGGTCCCGTCGCCGGCGAAGCTGCGCGGCGGACGCCTGCCCTCCGGACGGAACTGGATGCTGGTGGTCGAGCGCGAGGAGGACGGCCGGCCGGTCCTCCTCTTCGACGAGGGGCCCGAGGGCCGCTTCGTCTGATCAGCCGCGGTGGCGACCGCGCGGGCGCTGCGCCGCGTCGACCGCGGTGGGGGAGTCGACGCCAGGATGCGACGGGTCGGCGAGCGCCGCCGCGGCGACGCCCTCGGACATCGCGTCGGCGTGCACGTGGTCGCCCTCCGCCGTCACGTCGTCCGCGGCCGACGCCCGGCGCTTCCGCCGGGTCTGCACGGCCGCGACCGTGATCGTGACCACCGAGTAGGCGATGAGCGCGACGGCCGCCGCCGGGATGATCCAACTGCGGGCCTGCCCGTTGACCGCCTGGTTCGCCCAGCCGACCAGCGGCACGGAGTACCAGAGCTCGCCCTGGATCTGCTCGGGCGTGACCGGCAGCGAGTCGGGCGACGCGTTGTTGTCGCCCTGGAAGGTGAACGTGCGCGTGCCGTCGGAGGCCGAGGAGATCGCGGTGATGCGGTGCGTGATGACCGCCGGGTCGCCCGACCGGATCTGGTAGGTCGCCACGTCGCCCACCTCGAGCGTGTCCGTGTCGACCGGGCGCACCACGATGAGCGTGCCCGGCGGGAGGCGCGGCTCCATCGACTGCGTGAGGATCGTGAGCGGCACGGACCCCGAGACCTTCGGCACCACGAGCAGCACGCCCGCGAGCGCGATGACGACCAGCAGGATCCCGACGCTCAGCCCCACGGCCGCGGAGCGCACGAGCTGGGGGAGGACGCGGCGGGGCGTCGTCTCCGGCTCGAGCTCGACCGGGGCGAGGTCGTCGGCCGGCCGGGCGCCGACGACCGTGTGGCGTCCGTCGCGGCGGCGTCGGGGGAGGAGGCGGGGCATGAGCGTGCCGACCGTGGAGGGGCGGGGGATCACGAGCAGCGGAAGCCGCGCGCGCCGCTCTGCTCGAAGGCGACGACCGTGCCGTTGGCGACCTGGCGGACCTTGGCGCCGTTGCCGTCGAGGAGGTCGACGGAGACGGGCACCGTGCCGTCGGCGGCCAGCGTGGACGGGACCTGGTCGCGCGTGATGGCGGCCTTGCCGTAGGAGCCCTGCGACGTGGCGATGCGCGTGCCGTTGACCATGACGCCGTAGTTGGAGTCGGAGGGCGCGACCGAGGTGTCCCAGGCGACGAAGACGTACCAGTTGCCGTCCGTGGGCTCGCAGCGGAAGCCGCCCGAGACGGTCGGGCCCGCCGCCGTCTGCGTGGCGGAGGTGGAGGCGCGGCCGGTCCACGTGCCGGAGCCGAGGACCACGCCGAGCGTGCCGGTGACCGAGGCGGATCCGCTCGTGGGGAAGCCCGACGCGGTGGTGCGGACGCACCAGGTGGAGTGGGCGCCGCCGGCCAGGGTGCCGGAGACCGTGGGCGGGGAGGCCCAGGTGCCCGACACGGATCCGGAGCCGACGGACGTGGTGGCGGAGCAGCTCGACGCGGTCGTGCTCCACGCGACCACCTTCGTGCCGCTGGCCAGCGTGCGGTCGGCGGTCGCGGATGCGGTGGCGGACACCGTGCCCGTCCAGGGGCTCTGCACGGTGCCGGTGTTCTTCACGACGACCGTGGCGGTGCGGCTCGGGCTGCTCGAGGTGACGGCGCCGGAGAGCTGGTCGAAGCCCGTGCTCGTGACGGACACCGTCGCCGCGCGGACCGACGACCCGGTCGTGGCGCTCGAGGCCCAGAGCGCGTGGACGGCGGTGCCGCCGCTGCCGAGGAGGATCACGGTGAGGCCCACGAGGAGCGCGGCGTGCAGGCGGCCGACGGGGCGGCGCGTGCGGCGGGCGCGGCTCACGGTGTGACCTGCGTGCCGGTGACGTCGAACGCGAGCTGGGCGGTGGACCCCTGCACGGACTGCGGCGCGTCCTTGTCGAGGACGACCTCGGTGCAGACGACCGACGAGGCGCCGGGCTGGATGCGGACGAACCCGCTGGGCGTGTGCAGCGCGCCGGGGCGGCCGGAGAAGGTCGTGGCGCCGTGGACGCAGTCGGCCGTCGTCGCGACGGGGCCGAGGCGCAGCGACAGCTCGCCGGGGAAGGCGGAGTTCGACGAGGTTCCTCGCGTGGAGATGGCCACGTCCAAGGCTACCGTGCCGGTGTTCCTCGCGGTGAAGGCGGCGACGTTCCCCTGTCCGGGGAGGAGCGATGCGGTGTCGAGCGCCACCTGCTGCGTGATGACGAGGCCGCTCGATCCGCTCGTGACGCTCGCCGGCTGCGTGCTCGCCGCGCCGTTCCAGAGCGCGTAGCTGCCGCCGGTGGCGGCGAGGGAGGCGACGAGGACCGCGGTGAGGAGCCCGGTGGTGAGCCACGCGGCGCGGAGGGGGCTCACGCGGGTGGGACGGGCGGAACGGCGGCCGTGGGCGGGACGCGGGGCGGATGCGCGGTTCCTGCTCATGTCGTCCTCGTTCCTGGTCGTCGTGCGGCGGTGCGGTGGTGCGTGATGCGGGGGATGCGGTCGGGCGCGGCCGTGGGGGGACGGCCGCGCCCGGGTGGAGCCCCCTCCCCGCGGGTGACGTCACCGCGGAGAGGGGAGTCGGGGGACTAGACGGTGCGCTGCGTGAGCGTGAACGCCAGCTTGTCGAAGGAGAGCGTGCCGTTCTGGCCGGTGGTCGCGGCGGAGGGGAAGGTGACCGTGAGGACCACGTTGACCTTGGACGCGGACGTCGAGGGCTTGACCGTGAAGGTGTTCGCGGCGGAGCCGGCGGTGATGCTCGCGTCGTTCGACGTGACGGCCAGCTTCGTGGTGACGGCCTGCTTGAGCGCGGCGTCGCCCGAGATGGACATGGGGTCGTAGGTGAGGTCGGCGGAGAGCGAGTCGCCGGTCGCGGTGACCGTGAGGGCGCTCGTGTACTGGAGGACGTTGCCGGGGACGATGCGGTACGTGGCCGGGTCGATGACCTTGCTGCCGCCGTTGGTGATGTCGGTCCAGACGCCCGCGGTGTCGGCCGAGAGGGCCAGGTTGCCCGACGAGACGCTCGAGGCGGCGACCGTGGCGTTGGCGTTCCACAGCGCGAAGCTGCCCGCGCCGCCGAGGAGGAGGACGATTCCGGCGGCACCGGCGACGGCGCTCGAGACGATCTTGTTCATGGGGGATTCCTGTTCTCGTACGCGGGGTGCCGCGCAAGCTGTGGGGGAGGCGGCGGGTGGGTGTCCCGCCGGTCGTCTCCGGTCCGATCGGGTCGCAGCGACTGCGTCCTCGTGGTGCCGACCGGTGTTCCTTCGACGTGCTCCACTCTGACGGGCCGGCCTCAAGCCACCCGCTGGCAATGCGCAAGAGACCCCGAGCTTTGCCGCAAGCCCGACCCGGCGTTCCCTCAAGCCGGTGGATCCCCGTGGTCGCGCGGATCCGCCGGGGGCCCCGCCGGTCTAGGCTCGGGCGACGGCGTGCTTCGACGGCCGGTACGGGAGGACAGCGCATGGTGTCTCCCGACGCGACCCGGACCGGCGGCGCCGACGCCGTGCGCCCCCCGGGGTTCTCCCGCGCGCAGCTGCCGTTCCTCGTGAGCTGCGCCATCGTCGCGGTCATCGTCGGGGTGGTCGAGCCGAGCATCGAACGGGATCCGGGCTTCCTCGGCGCCCTCGCCCTCGTGGGCGTCGCGACCGTCCTCGCGGTGCTGCACCTCGTGGGCGTCCTGCCCGCGCGGCTCCTCATCGTCGTCCCCGCGCTCGACCTGCTCGCGGTCGCCGTCATCCGGGACGCCACGGCCGCATCGATCCCGTCCGCCGCCCTGCTGGTGATCTTCCCCCTCCTCTGGCTCGTCTTCGCGTTCCCGTCGGGCGGCGTGTGGGTGGCCGTGGGCGGCGCCGTCGCCATCTCGGCGCTCCCGCTCGTGCGCGACGGCGGCCTGCCGGGCACCCCGTCGGGCTGGGCCGACCTCGTGGGCACGCCCCTCCTCACCGCGCTCCTGGTCGGGGCGGCGGCGCAGGCGGCCGCGCTGCAGCGCCGCGCGCGCCGGGACCTCGCGGAGGCGACCGCCACCCAGGCGCGCCTCCTCGACGAGTCCCGCGAGCAGACCGCCATGATCCGCGACGTGGCGGACGCGGTCGACGTCGGCATCGTGTTCTTCGACGCCGACGACCGCCCCGTCGTCCGCAACGCCGCCGTCCGCTCGCTGCTCGACCTCGCGGGCTACGACCACGTGACGGGGAAGGCCGGCCACGTCTACGGATCCGACCGCGTCACGCCCGTCGCCCGCGACGGCCGCGTGCTCATGGAGGCGCTGTACGCCGACAAGGTGCACGGTCCCGTCTACTGGGTGGGGGAGCCGGGCAACCAGCGCGCCCTCGTCCTCTCGGTGCGCGCCATCGGCCGCCGCGACGGGCGCCTCTCCGGCACCGTGCTCGGCGCGTACGACGTGACCGACCTCGCGCAGGCCGTGCAGGTGCGCGACGAGTTCCTGGCCACCGTCTCGCACGAGCTGCGGACGCCGCTGACCTCGATCGTCGGCTACCTCGACCTGCTCGACGAGCTGCACGATACGGCCGAGCTCGGCATCGCGGCGGAGCTCGCCGTGATCCAGCGGAACGTAGACCAGCTCTCCACCATCATCGGCTCGCTCCTCGCGGGCGCCGACCACGCGCCGGCGCTCGTCCGCGGCCCGGTCGACCTGTCCGCCATCGTCCAGGCCGCGGTCGACGCGGCCGCCTCCCGCGCCGAGGAGCGCGGGCTCGCGCTCGCGTCCCGCGTCGAGCCGGGCGTCGTCGTCGACGGGGACGCCGGCCGCCTCGCCCAGGTCGTGGAGGCGCTCGTCTCCAACGCCCTCACCTACACGCCGTCGGGCCGGGTGGACGTGACGCTCGCGCGCGAGGGCGACGACGCCGTCGTCGCGGTGGCGGACACGGGAGTCGGCATCAGCGAGGAGGACCAGCGCCACGTCGTCGACCGCTTCTTCCGGGCGCAGACCGCGCGCGACGGCGCCGTCCCCGGCCTCGGGCTCGGCCTCTCGATCGCCGAGCGCACCGTCACGGCGCACGGCGGGACGCTGCGGATCGCCAGCCGGCTCGGGCAGGGCACGCGCGCCGTCGCGACCCTGCCCGCGACTCCGCGTCCGGACGCCGCGCCGGCCGCGCCCTAGCCCTCTCCATAGCCGATGGCAAGGACGGATCGCGAATCGACCGATCGCGCGGCCTCCGCCTAGACTCGGTCGGTCGATCGGGGGACCCCCTCGGCCGACGCCCCACGCACCCGAGCCCACAGGAGCCCATCCCCTCCATGACCTCCACGCGCACGTCCGCAGAACGCCTCCTCGACCGTCTCGTCCCCGGGCGACGGACGAACCCCGACGGCACCCGGCCACCTCGTCGCGACCACTCCGACCACCGCCTCCTCGAGGCCAGGTTCACCGGATCCGTCGACCTCTACGAGCCCGAGCACCCGAAGATCGACAGGCTCGTCTTCGGCGTCACGGCGGTCCTCGCGGTCGGCTTCGTCGTGTGGGGCATCGTGAGCACCGACGGCCTCGCCTCCATCTCGGGCGCGGCGCAGAGCTGGGTCATCGAGAAGACCGGCTGGCTCTTCGTGCTCGCCGCGAGCTTCTTCGTGATCTTCGTCTTATGGCTCGCCGCCAGCCGCTACGGCCGCATCAAGCTGGGCGCCGACGACGAGAAGCCGCAGTTCAAGACGGTCTCCTGGATCGCCATGATGTTCAGCGCCGGCATGGGCATCGGCCTGATGTTCTTCGGCGCCGCCGAGCCGCTCAGCCACTTCGTGACCCCGCCGCCCGGCACCACGCAGCCGGAGTCGGAGGCCGCCATCCGCACGGCCATGGCCACCGCGATGTTCCACTGGGGCCTCCACCCCTGGGCCATCTACGCGGTCGCCGGCATCGCCATCGGCTACGGCACGTTCCGCAAGGGCCGCAAACAGCTCTTCTCCTCCATCTTCCAGCCCCTCCTCGGCACCAAGCGCACCGAGGGCTGGGCCGGACGCGTCATCGACATGCTCGCGATCTTCGCCACGCTCTTCGGGTCGGCGGCCTCGCTCGGCATCGGCGCCACGCAGATCGGCGCGGGCCTCGAGTTCAACGGCTGGGTGCCCGAGGCCACGGCCCCGCTGCTCATCGGCATCATCGTGGTGCTCACGATCGCGTTCATCTTCTCGGCCGTCTCGGGCATCGCCCGCGGCATCCAGTGGCTGTCCAACATCAACATGGTGCTGGCCGTCGTGCTCGCCGTCTTCGTGTTCGTCGTCGGCCCGACGCTGCTGATCCTCAACCTCATCCCCGCCACGCTCGGCGCCTACCTCGGCGACATGACCGAGATGGCCTCGCGCACGGCGGCCACCGGCGGCGACGAGATGAGCTCGTGGCTCGCCAGCTGGAGCGTCTTCTACTGGGCTTGGTGGATCTCGTGGACGCCGTTCGTCGGCATGTTCATCGCGCGCATCAGCCGCGGCCGCACCATCCGCGAGTTCGTGGTCGGCGTGCTCCTCGCGCCGAGCATCGTCGCCCTCATCTGGTTCTCGATCTTCGGCGGCTCCGCGATCCACGCGCAGCAGACCGACGGCGACATGACCGTCGACGGCGCAGTGGTCAGCGACAACACGCTGTTCCAGCTGCTCAACCACTACCCGCTCGCGAGCGTCAGCACCGTCCTCGTGATGCTGCTGGTCGGCATCTTCTTCGTCTCCGGCGCCGACAGCGCGTCGATCGTGATGGGGACGCTGTCGCAGCGCGGCGCGCTCCACCCGAGCCGCAAGGTCGTCGTCTTCTGGGGCGTCGTCATGGGCGCGGTCGCGGCGATCATGCTCGCCATCGGCGGGGGAGGCACCGAGGCCCTCACCGGCCTGCAGAACCTCACGGTCGTGGCGTCGCTGCCGTTCGTGCTCGTGATGCTCGTCGCCTGCTACGCCCTCTGGAGCGAGCTGCGCACGGATCCGCTCATCGTGCGCCGCCAGGTCGCGGTCGAGATGATGCGCGACGCGGTCGTCAACGGCGTCGAGCAGCACGGCGACCACTTCCAGCTGTCGGTCGACCCCGTCGATCCCGAGGAGGCCGCGACGCGCGAGCCCCTCGGCGACGAGGACGAGGCGCGTCGCTCCTGACGCCCGATCCGTGACCACGATGCCGACCCGCGCCCCGCGCGCGGGTCGGCATCGTCGTCTGCGGGACACCCGGCGTGCTCGGGGGCTACGCGGACCCCTCGCGCGGCCCGCGCGTCGGTAGGGTGACCATGATGACGACCTCCACCCCCGCCTCCGCGCCCGCGCCCGCCGCCACCGACGGGTCCGGTCGACGCGCCGCCGTCGTCTACAACCCCATCAAGGTCGACCTGGCGTCGCTGAAGGCCAAGGTCGCGCACGCCGCCGGCGTCGCGGGCTGGCAGGAGACCCTCTGGTTCGAGACCAGCGAGGACGACCCGGGCAAGGGCGCGGCGGAGGAGGCCCTGTCGCACGACGTCGACATGGTCATCGCCGCCGGCGGCGACGGCACGGTCCGCGCGGTCGCCGAGGGCATGGCCGGATCCGGCGTCTCGCTCGGGCTGCTCCCCTCGGGCACCGGCAACCTGCTCGCCCGCAACCTCAAGCTCACGCTCAACGACGTCGACCACTCGCTGGAGGCCGCGTTCTCCGGCCACGACCGGCAGGTCGACCTCGCGGCCATCGAGATCCTGCGCGAGGACGAGACCCGCGACAAGCACGTCTTCGTCGTGATGGCGGGTGTCGGCATCGACGCCAAGATGCTCGCGAACACCGACTCCGAGCTGAAGAAGCGGGTCGGCTGGCTCGCCTACGTCGACGCGATCTTCAAGGCCCTGCGCGATCGCGACCAGCTCCGCCTGCGCTACCGCCTCGACGGCCGCAGCACGCACCGCCGTCGCGCGCACACGCTCATCGTGGGCAACTGCGGCTCGCTGCCGGCCAACATCCTGCTGCTGCCGGACGCCGCGGTCGACGACGGCATCCTCGACGTGGTGCTCATGCGCCCCGAGGGGCTGTTCGGCTGGGTCCAGATCTGGGTCAAGGTCGCGTGGGAGAACGGCGTCGTCCGCCGCACGGCCGCGGGCCGCCGCCTGATGGGCCCGGAGAAGGAGGTGCGCGCGCTCGAGTACCGCACCGCCGAGGAGGTGGTGGTCCGCCTCGAGAAGGAGGAGGACATCGAGCTCGACGGCGACCCGTTCGGCCGCGCGCTCGGCTTCAAGATCCAGGTGCTGCCCGGCGGCCTCACCGTCCGGGTGCCGCAGGACTCCTGACCCGCATCACGCGGACGGACCGGCGGCTGTCGGCCGTGCGTGGGAGGGTCGCGGCATGATCCGCACCCTCGCCGTCTCCGGCTACCGCTCGATCCGCGACCTGGCGCTCCCGCTCACCGGCCTCGACGTCGTCACGGGCGCGAACGGCAGCGGCAAGTCCAACGTCTACCGCGCCCTCCGCCTCGTCGCCGACATGGCGGCGGGCGGCGCCGTCGGCGCGCTCGCCCGGGAGGGCGGCCTCGAGGCGGTCCTGTGGGCCGGGCCCGAGGGCCTCTCGCGCGCCGTGCGCGACGGCGAGCACCCGGTGCAGGGGACGATGCGGAAGGGCCCCATCGCGCTGCGCCTCGGCTTCGCCGGAGACGAGCTGGGCTACCTGGTCGACCTCGGCATCCCGCAGCGGGACCCGCGCGCCCTGCCGCCGACCCTGTTCGGCCGGGACCCGGAGATCAAGCGCGAGCTCGTCTTCAACGGACCGGTGGCGCGGCCCCGCTCGCTGGTGCTGGAGCGCCGCTGGCAGGACGTCCGCGTCCGCGACGAGGCCGACGGCTGGACGCACGTGCCCGCCCTCGTGCCGCCGCACCTCAGCGTGCTCAGCGAGGTGGCCGACGCGGTCACGAGCCCCGAGGCGATGATCCTGCGCCGGCGCATGACCGGGTGGCGCTTCTACGACCACCTCCGCACCGATGCGGAGGCTCCCGCCCGCCGGCCGCGGGTCGGCACGCGCACGCCCGTCCTCGCGAGCGACGGATCCGACCTGGCCGCGGCGGTGCAGACCATCCGCGAGTGGGGGAGCGGCGACGCGCTCGACGCCGTGGTCGACCGGGCCTTCCCCGGCTCGACCGTCGTCGTCCGCTCGCAGGACGGCGTGCTCACCCTCGGCCTCCGGCAGCCGGGCATCCTGCGGGTCCTCGACGCGGCGGAGCTCTCCGACGGCACGCTCCGGATGCTCATGCTCACCGCCGCCCTGCTCACGACCGAGCCGCCCGAGCTGATGGTGCTGAACGAGCCGGAGACGAGCCTCCACCAGGACCTGCTCCCCGCCCTCGGCCAGCTCATCGCCGAGGCGTCGCGCCACGTGCAGATCCTCGTCGTGACGCACGCGCCGGGGCTGGTCGCGGCCGTGTCGGCGCACGCGGAGGCGGGGGAGCTCGTGCTGGAGAGGCCCCACGGCGAGACGGTACTGCAGGGCCAGGGGCTCCTCAGCGCGCCGCCATGGGACTGGGGCAGGCGCTAGGCAGCGCGGCTCGTGCCGCCCGCACGACGACGCCTCCCGGTCGCGGCCCGGAGGGGCGGCGCGAGCGGGAGGCGTCGGGTGGTGCGAGGTGCGAGGTGCGGATCAGCGTCCGAAGGCCGCCGATGCCGGGCAGTCGAACGGGTCGCCGCCGGCCGAGAGGCCCACGCGGTTGAGGTAGGCGACGACGATGCCGTACGAGGCCAGCAGCGTGGTCTCGGTGTACGGGATGTTGTGCGTCGCGCAGTACTCCTTGGCGATGACCTGGGCACGCCGGAGCGCGGGTCGCGGCATGTTCGGGAAGAGGTGGTGCTCGATCTGGTAGTTGAGGCCGCCCATGTAGATGTCGGTGAGCCACGTGCTCTTGATGTTGCGGCTCGTGAGCACCTGGCGGCGGAGGAAGTCGACCTTCGAGTCCTTGGGGAGGACGGGCATGCCCTTGTGGTTCGGGGCGAACGAGGCGCCCATGTACACGCCGAAGACGGCGAGCTGCACGCCGACGAAGGCGAAGGCCATGCCGACGGGGAGGAAGAAGAAGACGACCGCGAGGTACGCGATGATGCGCGTGGAGAGCATCGAGATCTCGAGCCAGCGCTTGTCGACCTTGCCGCGGCCGAAGACGGTGCGGAAGCCGTGCACGTGGAGGTTGAGGCCCTCGAACATGAGGATGGGGAAGAACGCGTAGCCCTGGTGGCGGGTGAACCAGCCGTAGACGCCCTTCGCACGGGCGGCGTCCTCCGTGGTGAAGGAGATGACGTCGCGCTCGATGTCGGGATCCTTGCCCATCACGTTCGGGTTCGCGTGGTGGCGGGAGTGCTTGGTCATCCACCAGGAGTAGCTGATGCCGACGAAGAGGTTGGCGAGCGTGCGGCCCGCGATGTCGTTGGCCTTGCCGGAGGCGAAGACCTGGCGGTGCGAGGCCTCGTGGGCGAGGAAGGCGAACTGGGTGAAGACGATGCCGAGGCCCGCGGCGATGAGGAGCTGGAACCAGCTGTCGCCGAGGAGCACGAAGCCGGCGCCGAGGCCGACGAGCGCGGCGGTGATTCCGGCGAACATCAGCACGTAGAAGCCGACGCGGCGGTTGAGGAGGCCCGCGTCGCGGACGGTGTTGAGGAGGCCCGAGTACTCGGTGGTCGGGTTGGCTCCGCCGCCGCGCTTCGGGCGGGTCAGCACGATGCGGGGTGCTGCGGTGGTGTCAGTCATGGTCAGCTCGTTCGTCCGTGGCCTCTCGGCCAGGTGGAGCGGGCCGCCTCGGCGAGCCGCTGTCTGTCGACGTCGTGCGGGACACGACGCAGGCGCCGGGGATCTGGGGCAACCAGGACTCACACTCCCATAGGCGCCGGTCCGATGCACCAGGGAGACTCACAGCGCGGGCGGCGTGTCGCCGTCGATGGGGGACAGGACCCCGTGCTGCCGGGGATTACGGTCTGCTGGGCGGCTACGGCACGATGACCGCGCGGCCGCGCACGGTGCCCGCGGCGAGGGCCACGTAGGCGTCCGGGCCGTCGTCGAGCGAGTAGCGCTGCGTCTCGACCGACACCTGGCCGGAGCGCGCGAGGTCGAGGACCTCGATCAGCTCGGAACGGCTGCCCCAGTAGGGCACGCGGATGGCGGCGTCGAAGGCCACGCGGCCGAAGCCGACCTCGACGGCGCCGCCGCCGATGCCGACGATGGTCACGTCGCCGCCGACCTCGACGACGTCGAGCGCGGTGGCCATGGTGGGCGTCGCGCCGACGAAGTCGAAGACGGCCTGCACCCCGCGGCCACCGGTGATCGCGCGGATCCCGTCGGCGGCGTCCGCGTCGCTGATCACGGTGTGGTGGGCGCCCACGTGGCGCGCGAGCTCCAGCTTCTCGTCGTTCACGTCGAGCGCGATGACGGTCGCGCCGCTGAGCGCCCGGAGGATCTGGATGCCGACGTGACCGAGGCCGCCGGTGCCGATGACCACGGCGAACGTGCCGGCGCCGAGCTTCGGCAGCGAGGTCTTGATGGCGTGGTACGGCGTGAGGCCGGCGTCGGTGAGGGAGACGTTCTCGACCGGGTCGAGGTCGCCGAGCGGCACGAGGTGGCGCGCGTCGTCGACGATCATGTACTCGGCCATCGACCCGGGGGCGCCGAGCCCGGGAGGCTGGATGCCCTCGGCGGCCGCGTTCGGGCAGTGGTTCTCGCGGCCCTCGGCGCACGCGTGGCAGCGGCCGCAGCCCCAGGGGCCGTAGACCGCGACGGCGTCGCCGACCGCCAGGTGCGCGACGCCCTCGCCGAGCTCCTCGACGACGCCCGCGCCCTCGTGGCCGAGCGTGAGGGGGAGCGGGTAGCCGGCGGCGCGGTACTCCTCCTCGGAGAGGCCCATCACGTACTCGTCGGAGTGGCAGACGCCGGCGGCCGTGATGCGGAGCAGGACCTGCCCCGGCGCCGGCGACGGCTTCTCGATCTCGACGACCTCGGGGTGGGATCCGATGCGGGTGTACTGGAGCGCCTTCATCCGTCCACCGTATTACCCACCTGGGGGAACGTCCGGGCGTGTCGGTGGATCAGGGCAGGCGGCTGCCGTGCGGCGGCACGACGGGCGGGGCCACGGCGCGCTCGTGCTCCGGGAGCGCGAGCTCGGCGTCCGCGGCGTCGCGGAGGAGGGCCATGCGGCCGGCGGCCACGGACTGCGTCCACAGCGTCGTGGCGGACATCAGCAGGTAGACCGGGGCGAGCCACACCAGGGTCCCGGCCTCTCCCGAGAGCGCGTACACGGGGAGCCCGACGAGCGCGGCGAGGCTGAGCATGACCGCGCCGGGCACGGGGGTGGAACCGGACGCGATGACTCGACGCGTCTCCGCGGCCACCCGCTCGGCGGTCCCCGGGGCGAGGGAGACGCGGCCGCGCGCGTCCACGGCGCCGTCGAGGAGCGCCGCGTCCCGCCAGGCCGGATGGGTCCCGACGATCGACGGGTGGCGGCGGATGGCGCGCGCGAGCCAGACGGACAGCGGGATCGCGCCGACGGCGACGCCGACGACCGCGCCGAGCACGATCGCCCCGGGGAGCGCGGTCGCCTCGCCGTCGGCGCGCGCGAGCACGGGCCGGATCAGCAGGCCCATCGCGACGCCCGCGAGCAGGGCGACGCCGAGCGCGACGATCCGGCGACGCGGGGTGACGACCTCGGCGATCCAGGCGGCGATGGCGCGGGCGCCGATGCGGGCGAGCGCGCGCTTCCCGTGGCCCGGGTCGGCGGGCGTGGTGGCGGCGCGGGCGGCGGGCACATCGGCGCGGGCGGCGGGCGGATCGGCGCGGGCGTCAGCGGCGGTCGTGTCGTCGGCGGTCATGCGGGCCTCCCGGTCCGGGCCGGTCGTCGGCCTCTCCCATCCTCCCGGGCGTGTGGACCCGCCGGCGCCGCGGGACGTGCCCCGTTCTGGGCGCATCCGGGCGCGCAGCGTCGGGCGGTCGGGGCTGGACGCGCGTCGGAGGTGCCTGGGAGGCTCTCGGCATGACCGCAGCGCAGCCCTCGTCCGCGAACCCGTCCGAGCGCGGCGACGACGCCGTCCGGGACGACCTCGTCCGCCACCTCCGCCTCGCGCGCGAGGCCCTCGTCTGGAAGCTCGAGGGGCTCGGGGAGCACGACGTCCGCCGTCCGCTCGTGCCGACCGGATCCAACCTGCTCGGGCTCGTGAAGCACGCCGCGGGCGTCGAGGCCGGCTACCTCGGGTTCGTGTTCGGGCGGCCGTTCCCCGAGCAGCTGCGGTGGATGGAGGAGGACGCGCCGCCGAACGCCGACATGCGCGCGACCGCCGACGAGTCCCGCGCCGACATCGTGGGCCTCGCCGAGCGCGTGGGAGCCCACGCCGAGGCGACGCTCCGGGCCCTGCCGCTCGACGCGCCCGGCACCGTGCCGTGGTGGCCGGGCGGATCCGGGAACGTCACGCTGCAGCGCATCGCGGTGCACCTCATCGCCGAGCTGAACCGCCATGCCGGTCACGCCGACGTCCTCCGCGAGCTCGTCGACGGAGCGGCGGGCCTGCGCGTCGACGACGGCAACCTGCCCGAGGGCGACGCGGCGTTCTGGCGGGCCGAGCACGAAGAGACGGCGCGGATCGCGCGCGAGGCGGCGGCGCTGCCTCCGGTCGACTGACCGAGGAGCCCCGCCGCGGCGACGCCGGCTAGCGGCGCGCGAACCGCAGGGTCGCGATCTCGAACGGCCGGAGCGTGATCGCCACGCCCTCCCCGGCCGGCACGACGTCGTGGCCCGCGAGCGGCCGCTCGAGCAGGTCGGTGCGGTGCGCCTCGCCGAGCCCGGCCGCGGCATCCACCCGCACGACCGCGTGCTCGCGCCCGCCGCGCGCCTCGTAGAGCCGCACGACGAGGTCGCCCGAGCGGTCCTCCGCGAGCTTCACGGCCTCGATCACCACGGCGGCCGACGACGACGTCACGAGCGGCGCGACGCCGTGGTCACCCGCGACCTCGCGCACCGGCAGGTTGAGGCGGTACCCCGCGTCGGCCGCGTCGAGCACGTCGGGCGCCACGCGCACCGCGGAGCGCAGCACGTGCCGGCCCTGGTCGGCGTGCGGATCCGGGAACACGGGCGCCCGGAGCAGCGACTGGCGCACGAGGGTCGCGCTTCCGCCGTCGGGACGGGGGATCCGCGTCACGTCGTGCCCGTACGTCGCGTCGTTCGCCACCGCCACCCCGAAGCCCGGTTCGCCCACGTGCACCCAGCGGTGCGCGACCGTCTCGAAGCGTGCGGTCTCCCACGACGTGTTCGCGTGCGTCACGCGCTGCACGTGCCCGAACTGCACCTCGGAGGCGGCGCGGTCGGCGTGCACGTCGAGCGGGAACGCGAGCTTCAGGAGCTTCTGCCGCTCGTGCCAGTCGACGTCGGTCACCACCTGGAGCTCGGGCTCCCCGGCCGTCAGGGTCCACGTCTGGGTGATGCGGGAGGAGCCGGCCGCGCGCTCGACCACGAGGGCCGCGCCGTCGATTCGGACGGCCGCCACGTCGGTGAGGTCGGTGCGGTTGCGGCGGTAGGCGTCGTCGATGTCCCACGCGTCCCACTGGTTCGGGGTGTCGCGGAACAGCTGGAGGAGGCCGAGTCGCTGGCCGGGGGCGACGAGGTCGCGTCCGGACGCGTGGTCGACCAGCGAGGACACCGTGCCGTCGGCCGCGAACCGCGCGCGCAGGAGGCCGTTGTCGAGGAGCCAGCCGTCGCCGTCCGCGACGGGCGCGGGGGCGTCGGGCGTGGGATCCACGACCGCGGCCGACAGCGCGCCCACGCCGTCCGCGTCCACCGGCGCCGCGTTGAACGCGATCCGCCGGTCGCCGGGTCCCGCGAGCGCGCCCTGCGCCTCCGCCGCCAGCTCCCGCAGCCGACCCTGCACGCGCGCGTGCTCGCGCTCGGCCTCCTGGTGCACCCACGCGATGGAGGTGCCCGGCAGGATGTCGTGGAACTGGAGCAGCAGCACCGTGCGCCACAGCGCGTCGAGCTCGTCGTGCGGGTACTCCACGAGGTCGCGGACGGCCGCGGTCGCGAGCCAGAGCTCGGCCTCCCGCAGCAGGTGCTCGCTCCGCCGATTGCCCTGCTTCGTCCGCGCCTGCGACGTGTACGTGCCGCGGTGGAACTCGAGGTACATCTCGCCCGACCACACGTGCGGATCCCGGATCTCCGCCCGCGCGGCGTCGAAGAACGCCAGCGGCGTGCCGAGCGTCACGCGCGGCGACCCCTCGAGGTCGTGCGTGCGGTGCGCCGCCGCGACCATCTCGCGGGTCGGCCCGCCGCCGCCGTCGCCCCAGCCGAAGGGCACGATGGAGGAGTTGCCCACGGCCTTCTCCGCGTGCTGCCGCTCGGCGCGCGCGAGGTCCTCGCCGGAGAGGTCGGAGTTGTAGGAGTCCACGGGCGGGAAGTGCGTGAAGACGCGGCTCCCGTCGATCCCCTCCCAGAGGAAGGTGTGGTGCGGCATCGTGTTGGTCTCGTTCCACGACTGCTTCTGCGTGAAGAAGTACTCGGCACCTGCTCCGCGCACGATCTGCGGCAGCGCGCCCGTGTAGCCGAACGAGTCGGGCAGCCACACCTCGCGGGAGTCGATCCCGAACTCCTCGAGGAAGAACCGCTTCCCGTGCACGAGCTGGCGGACGAGCGCCTCGCCGCCCGGCATGTTCGTGTCGGACTCGACCCACATGCCGCCCACCGGCACGAACCGTCCCTCGGCGACGCGCTGCCGCAGGCGCTCGAACAGCTCCGGGTGGTCCTCCTTCAGCCACGCGTACTGCTGCGCGCTGGAGGCGGCGAACACGAAGTCCGGATCCTCGTCCATGAGCGCGAGCACGTTGGAGAAGGTGCGCGCGACCTTGCGGCGGGTCTCGCGCACGGGCCAGAGCCACGCGGAGTCGATGTGCGCGTGGCCGACGGCCGTGACGCGGTGCGCGCTCGCATGGGCGGGCGCGGCGAGCACGGCCTCGAGCGCCCTCCGGCCGGCGTAGGCGGTGCCCGCGACGTCGTCGGGGTCCACCGCGTCGCACATGCGCTCGAGGGCCGCGAGGATCTCGGCGCGCCGCGACGACGCCGGATCCAGCTCCGCCATCAGCCCGCGCAGCGTCCACACGTCGCGGTCGAGCTCCCAGACGGCCTCGTCGCGCCAGGCGAGGTCCATGGTGCGCAGCCGGTAGAGGGGCTCGTCACCCGCGGTCGCGGGGTCGCCGAGCGGCGTCTCCCCGTGGAAGGAGTCGCCGCCGATGTCGGGGTTCGAGGCCGCCTCGATCCAGAGGTCGATGCGCGTGCCCGGGGCCGTGCCCGCCCCGACGGCCGCGAGCGGCACGTACCCGTTGTACGGCTCGATGGCCTTCACGACGCTCCCGTCGGGGCGGTGCACGAGGCCCTCGGCCTGGAAGCCGGGCTGCCGGTCGCTGAAGCCGAGGTCGACGACGACCTCGAGGGCGGTGCCCGCAGCGTCCGCGTCGGCGGGCACGACGCCCGTGACGTGGAACCACGTGGTGCCCCACGCGCGGCTCCACGGGGTGCCGACCGCGAACGGCCGGTACTCCTGCCGCACCGCCTCGGCGAACGGCACGGGCTCGCCGGGGGCGTCCCACGACGCGATGTCGAGGGCCATCCGGCGGCGGTGGACGTTCGGCACGAGCCGGTCGCGGACGAACCGCTCGATGCGGGCCTCGGCGAGCGCGGGGGTGGGGGGCATGGTCGTCTCCGATCGTGTGGCGCGGCGGACCGCGGGAGGGATGGTCGGGCGGCGCGCGGTCGGCGCGCCCGTGGTACGGGTCGGTGCGGGCGGATGCGGGCGGTGGCGACGCGGGGCGCCGCCCGCGCATCAGCCCTTCACGGCGCCGGCGAGCGCGTTCGAGCCGCCGAGCGTGCGCGACACGAGCACGTACAGCGCGATGACGGGCACCGAGTACACGAGCGAGAACGCCGCGAGCTGGCCGTACGCGACCGACCCGTACTGCCCGAAGAAGGCGAAGATGCTCACGGCGGCGGGCTGCTTGTCCGGGCTCAGCAGCAGGATGAAGGGCACGAAGAAGTTCCCCCAGGCCTGGATGAACACGAAGATGGACACCACCGCGATCCCCGGCCGCATGAGCGGCACGACGATGTGGGTGAGCGTCCGGAGCATCGACGCGCCGTCGGTCCACGCGGCCTCCTCGAGGGAGATCGGCACCGAGTCCATGAAGTTCTTCGCCATCCAGATCGCCATCGGCAGGCTCGTGGCGGCGAGGAAGAAGACCGTGCCGCCGATCGAGTCGATGAGGTCGAGCGCGACGAAGAGGCTGTAGACGGGCACCATCATCGCGGTGATGGGCAGGCACGTCCCGAAGAGGATCCCGTAGAGGAACGGCTTGGTGATCCTCATCCGGTAGCGCGACAGCGGGTAGGCGGCCAGGATCGCGACCACCACCGTGACGATGGCGCAGCCGCCCGAGAGGATCAGGCTGTTCATCAGCGGGATGAACGCGATCTCGGGCGTGAGCACGGCCCGGAAGTTGTCGAGCGTGAACTCCTCCGGCACCTTCGCCGACAGCGTCGCCGACGGGTCGAACGCCGCGAGCAGGAGCCACACGAGCGGCACCGCGAAGCAGAGTGCGACGAGCACCAGCACGCCGTTCGCCACGGCGCGCATCACGCGGCCGCTGGGCGAGGTCATGCGCGATCCGGGCGGCCGGGCCGAGCGCCTCGCGCGGGGCGGCCGGGCTGCGGTCGGGGTCATCGTGGTCACGGCCATGGTCAGTCCACCTCCGGGCGCAGGGCCCTGATGTAGATCACGCTGAACACCGCTCCGACGAGGAGCATGATCGTGGCGATCGCGGTGCCGAAGCCCAGCTGCGAGAACTGGAACGCCTCCTGGTAGGCGAGGATCGGCAGGGTCGAGCTGCTGGTGCCGGGTCCGCCGCCCGTCATCACGAAGATGAGGGTGAAGACCGAGAGCGTCTGCAGCGTGGTGAGCATGAGGTTCGTCGAGATGCTGCGGCGGATCACGGGCAGCGTGATGAAGACGAGCCGCTGCCAGCCGGTCGCGCCGTCCACCTCGGCCGACTCGGTGATCTCCGGCGGCACCTCCTGCACGGCGGCGGCGTAGACGAGCATCGAGAAGGCGGATCCGCGCCACACGTTCGCGAGGATCACCGACAGCAGCGGCAGCCCGTAGAGCCAGTTCGCGCCCGGGATCCCGAACCAGCCGAGGATCGTGTTGAGCGTCCCCGTGTCGTTGAAGAAGGCATAGGCGGCGAACGCGGCGACGATCTCCGGCAGCACCCAGGCGGCGATGACGAAGGTGCCGACGACCGCGCGCACGACCCGGTTCCCCTGCCGCATGAGCAGCGCCAGCCCGAGCCCGACGACGTTCTGCCCGACGACCGCGGAGAAGAAGACGAACGCGAGCGTGAGGAGCACCGACTTCGGGAAGTCGGGGTCCGCGAACAGCGCGGTGTAGTTGTCGAAGCCGATGAACTTCGCGCCGCCGGCGGCGTACCCGGTGAGGGACGCGTCGGTGAAGGAGCCGTAGAGGCTCGAGATCACGGGGCCCAGGAGGAACAGCGCGAGCAGGACGATGGAGGGGAGCAGCGGGATCGTGCGGGCGCCGGTGCGGAGCGCGCGGGCGCGGGCGCGGCCCGGGCGGACGGGCGACGGCCCGCCCGGTGCCCGGCCGACGCCCGATCCGGCCGCGTCCCGCCCGTCGGCGCTCCGCACGTCGGCGTCGGGGCCGACCGGGACGGGGGCGAGGGTGGCCACGGATCAGTCCTCGGCCTTCTCGGTCCCGTCCGCGCCGACGATGCCGACGAGGGCCTGGTCGTACGCGGCGGCCGCCTCCTCGGGCGTCTGCTGGCCGGTCATCACCGACTCCATGGCGACCGTGATCGCGTTGGAGATGCGGCTGTAGTCGGTGGTCGCCGGTCGGAAGTGCGTCGTGTCGACGAGCGAGGAGAAGAACGCGGAGGTGGGGTTCGAGGAGACGTACTCGGGGTCCTCGGCCACGTCGCTGCGCACCGCGATCTGGCTGGCGGCGATGTCGTACGACTTCGAGCCCTCCTTGTCGAGCGCATCCGCGATGAACTCGAACGCCTTGTCGGGGGCCTTCGTCTTCGCTCCGACCGCGAGGGTCCAGCCGCCGGACATGCTCACGGATCCGGGCGCCTGGCCGTCCTGCGTGGGCATGGGCGCCTGCCCCATCACGGTGTCCCACTCGGGCCACGGGTTCGTGCCGCTGTCGAGCCAGGTGCCGCTCAGCCAGGATCCGTCGAGGTCGATGGCGAGCTTGCCCTGCGGCAGCCACTGGCCGGCGACGATGGTGCCGATGTTGGTGTCGAGCGCCTCCTCGGGCTTCGGGCCGACGCCGCCCTGGTAGACGTCGCGGATGAAGCCGAGCGAGTCCTCGAAGCCCTGCGAGCCCGTGAGCCACTTGCCCGACGCGTCGTCGTAGAGCGTGCCCGTGGGCGTGCCGTAGTGCAGCATCTCGAAGCCCTGCATCGTGGCGCCCTCGCCCTGCGGCTTGCCGGAGTAGACGTTGATCGGCACCACGTCCGGCAGCGCCTGCTTGAGCGTCTTCGCCGCGTCGAGCACGTCGTCCCAGGTCTCGGGCTCCCACGGCACCGGCAGCCCGGCCTTCTGGAAGAGGTCCTTGTTGTACCAGAGGGCGCGCGTGTCCGTGCCCATGGGGATGCCGTAGACCTTGCCGTCCTCGCCGACGCCCGCCTGCTTGGCGGAGTCGAAGAAGGCGCCCCAGTCGTCCCACTTCGCGACCTGCTCGTCGAGGGGGAGGAGGTACCCGGCGGCGGCGTCGGACTTGACCTTGAAGGTGTCCTCGTACATCACGTCGGGAGCGGTCGAGGGCGAGCGGTTCATCAGCGCGAGCTTGGTGAAGTAGTCGTCGTTCTGGGCGGCGATGGGCACGAGCTCGACCTTCATGCCGGGGTTCGCGGCCTCGAAGGTCTTCGCGGTCTCCTTCATGTGGTCGTCCATCTGGGTGAACGTGCCGAACTTCTGGTACGCGACCTTGATGGTCTTCCCGTCCCCGCCGCCGGCGCCGCCCGAGCAGCCGCTGGCGAGGAGGAGGGCGGCGACGGAGGCCGCCGTGATCTGGAGGATGCGCGCGCGCGTCCGGCGGTGCGGCGTTCGATTCGTCATGGTGCTCCCTTGCTCCCTTGCTCCACTGGCCCGGACGGTCGGCGTCGTCGCCGGTCGTCGAGGGTTAGCCAAACGTATGGACTAAACCATGTCAAGACATCAGGCACGGCGGATGCACGACGATCCGGAGGCCGGAGGCCGGGATCGACGCTGCCGCCGTCGGGCGCTACGGCCGGATGAGCATCGCGGACGGCCGCGGCGAGAAGGCGTTGTCGAGCACGAGGCAGGCGGCGCCCACCGCGGCGACGTCGTCGCCGATCGCCGACTCGACGATGCGCACCGGGTGCTTGGCGATGAGCGCGGGGGAGCGGCGCACCTCCTCGGGGAGCAGTTCCAGCACGACCCGCGAGATCGGCTGCCAGAAGGGACCGCCGCAGACGACCTCGTCGAGGTCGAGCAGGTTCACCTGGATCACCACCGCGTGCGCCAGGTGCCGGGCCGCGGCCCGCACGATCCGCCGGGCCGGGCCGTCCTCCGCGTCGGCGCGCGCGGCCAGGGCGTGGAAGGCCTCGCCGATGAGCCGCATGTCGACCGCGTCGCCGCTCGCCGCGGCCTCCGCGAGCGCCGCGTCCGAGACGTCCCCCGGCGCGAGCGCCCCGCCCTCGACGGCCTGGCGGACGAGCGCGTGCGGCGTGATGAGCTCGCCGACGCAGCCGATGCGCCCGCAGGTGCAGCGCCGCCCGCGCGACGCCACCATGATGTGCCCGGCGTCGCCCGCGTTCGAGCTCGCGCCGCGCACGGGCTCGCCGCCCAGCACGAGGCCCGTGCCGAAGCCCGTCCCGTAGTAGACGAAGGCGAGGTTCCGCCGGCCGCCGTCGCCGAACCACAGCTCGGCCACGGCCGCGGCGGTCACGTCCTTCTCGAGCAGCACGGGCAGGCCCGTCGCGGTGGCGAGCGCGGAGCGGAGCGGGACGTGGCGCCAGCGCGGCAGCATCGGCGGATCCAGCACCAGGCCCTCGGCGACGTCGATGGGCCCGGGCGCCGCGATGCCGACGCCGAGCACCGCGGACCGGTCGACGCCCGCGTCGCGGATCAGCCCGTCGACGAGCCGGGCCACGAGCGCCACGACGTCGTCCGGGCGCGACGCGGACGGCGTCGGCGAGCTCGCATGCTGGAGCACGGCGCCCTCGAGGTCGAGGAGCACCGCGGTGATCACGGCCGGGTCGACGTGCACGCCCACGGCGAGGCGGCCGGCGGCCACGAGGTGCAGGAGCGTGCGGGGCTTGCCGGGGCCGCGGATCACGGTGCCGCCCTCCCGCACGAGCCCCTCGTCGATGAGGCGTCGGGCGACGTTGGTGACGGTCTGCGCGCTCAGCCCGGTGCGCTCGGCGACCTCGGACCGGCTCGCGCCGTCGGTCGCGCGCCGGATCGCGTCGAGCACGACGGTGCGGTTGTAGCCGCCGATCGCGGGGAGGTTCGTGCCGCGGCGCATCGGCATCCTCCTCGATCCGGGTCGGGCCCGTCGTGCACGGGCCCCTCCGCAGTATCCCGGATGGACGGGCCCCGCCCGGCCGCGGGCAGCCGATGACCCCGTTCCCTTACCGCTGCCCGGGGCGGATCCGACACGCCCGGCCGGGCGTCCGCGGGTCGGAGCAGGGTGGATCCATGACCGACGTCCTCACCGCCCACGAAGCGGTCCGCACCCTGCCCCTGCCCGTCCCCGCGCCGCGCGGCCCGCTGAGCGCCGCGCTGATCGCCGACCTCCTCGGCGCGCCCGCCCGGACCGCGGCCCCGCAGGACGCGGCCGCCGCCGACGGATCCGCGCGCACCGGCACCGCCGCCGACGCGCTCCGGATCGCCGCCGCCCCCGACCTCGCGGCGCTCGCCGCCGAGGCGCTCGCCGCGACGGACGACGTCGTCCGCGACGACGACGTCCAGCTCGCCCTGTTCTGCCTCTACGAGCTGCACCACGCGGGGATCGCCGGGGTCGACGACGACCGCGAGTGGGACCCGCGCCTCCTCGCCGTCCGCGGGATCCTCGAGGCCGCGTTCGAGGCCGCCCTGCGCGAGCGGGTGTCCGTGCCCGCGCGTCCCGAGGCCACGTCCGGGGGCGTGGCCGCCGCGCTCTTCGCGCTCACCGCGGCCGACTCCGGGCCGTCGCTGTCGCGGTTCGTCGCGCGCAAGGCGACCGAGGAGCAGCTGCGGGAGTTCCTCACGCACCGCTCGATCTACACGCTCGGCGAGGCGGATCCGCACTCCTGGGCGATCCCGCGCCTCCGCGGCCGCTCGAAGGCCGCGCTCGTCGAGATCCAGGCCGACGAGTACGGCGGCGGGCGGCCCGAGCGCGTCCACGCGACGATCTTCGGCGCCACGCTCCGCGGCGTCGGGCTCGACGACCGCTACGGCGCGTACCTCGACGACGTGCCCGCGATCACGCTGGCCTCCTCGAACGCCATGTCGCTGTTCGGCCTGCACCGCCGCCTCCGCGGCGCCATCGTCGGCCACCTCGCCGCGTTCGAGATGACCTCCAGCGTGCCCAGTCGCCTGTACGCGAGCGGGATCCGCCGCCTCGGCTTCGGCGACGACGTGGCCTGGTACTACGACGAGCACGTCGAGGCGGACGCGGTGCACGAGCAGATCGCGGCCCACGACCTCGCGGGCGGGCTCGTCGAGTCCGAGCCCGAGCTCCTCGACGACGTGCTCTTCGGCGCGGCCGCGTGCCTCGAGGTCGAGGGCTGGGTCGGCGCGCACGTGCTGGCGAGCTGGACGGCCGGGCGGTCGTCGCTGCGGCGCGCGCCGGGCGGTCCGGCGGAGCCCTCCACGGGTGCTGCCGTGGCGGGCGCGGTCCCGGCGGACGCCGCGTGAGCGCCGCACCCGCCGACGGCGAGCCGTCCGCCGCGCCCGCGCGCCCGGCCAGCGACGTCCCGCGCATCATCGCCTACCCGGACGGCCCGCTCCTCGTGCGCGGCGAGTTCGAGATCGTGGGCCCCGACGGCCGTCCCGTGCCCCGCACGCGCAGCACCGTGGCGCTCTGCCGCTGCGGCGTCTCCTCGATCAAGCCCTACTGCGACGGCACCCACCGGCTGGTCGGGTTCCGCACGGACCCGCCGGCGCCCACCGCCGACTGACCCCGCGGGGCCTCAGAGCCGGTCGCCCGCGACGGCGAAGGTGTCGCACGCGGTGGGGCCGCCGGCGCGGCCGGTCTCGAACCAGCGCTGGCGCTGCTCGGCGGATCCGTGGGTCCAGGTGTCCGGATCCACCCCGCCGCCGCCCGACGCCTGGATGCGGTCGTCGCCCACCGCGGCCGCCGCGTCGAGCGCGTCGGCCACCTCCGCCGCGGTGACGGGCTCCAGGAACGCCGTGCCGGCGTCGTCGCGCACCTGCGAGGCCGCGCCGATCCAGGCCCCCGCGTAGCAGTCGGCCTGCACCTCGAGCCGCACGGAGTCGGAGTCCGGTCCCGTGCCGCGGCGGTCGGCGCGGTCGAAGGCCCCGGTGAGCTGCTGGATGTGGTGCCCCCACTCGTGGCCGACCACGTACATCTGCGCGAGCGGCCCGCCCGACGCGCCGAACCGGGTGCGCAGCTCGTCGAAGAACGACGTGTCGACGAACAGGCGCCGGTCGGGCGGGCAGTAGAACGGCCCGGTGGCGCTCGACGCCTCGCCGCAGCCCGTGGTCGTCGCCGCGTCGAAGAGCGAGAAGCCCGGCCTCGCGTAGTCCGCGATCCCGACGGCCGGGGCCTCCGCGGCCCAGTACGTGTCGAGCGAGTCGGCGGCGCCCGCCATGCGGCACTCGACGCTCGCGTTCGCCTCCCGGCCCGTCGTGCAGCCCTCGATCGCCTCGTCGCGCTGGTCGGAGGATCCGGTGCCGCCCCCGGCACCGCCGCCCACGAGCTGCGACAGGTCGACGCCCGTGAACTGCTGCACGAGGATCACGGCCACGACGACCAGGAGCCCGCCCCCGCCCGCCGCGATGCCGGTCGTGCGTCCCCGGCCGCCGCGACGCCGCGTGACCTTGCTGCTGTCGATGCGGGCGTCGTCGTCGAAGGTCATGGACCGACCGTACCGGCGCCGGCGCCCGGCGGCAGGGGCAGGTCGGGCCGGGTGGCCGCTACGTCCGCGCGGATCCGCTCCACCGCCTCCCGCACGACGTCGTGCCCGCCGCGCGGCGCCGCCCCGGCGACCCGCGCCCGCCGGAGGAACGCGTCCCAGTCGCCGCCGCCCGCGCGCAGCGGCCGCGACGGGGACAGGAGCGCGGCCCGGCGGAGCCACACGTCCTGCTCGCCGGCCCAGCGGTCGAGCGCGGCGTCGGCCCTGGCGCGCGCGGATCCGGCGAGGCCGTCCACGAGCGGCCCGATCACGTCGAGCGCGAGCGGGTCCACGAGCGCCCGCAGCCGCGCGTCGCGCACGAACCCCTCGATGCGGGTGAGCTCGCCGTTGTCGAGCCGCGCGACGTGCGCCTGCAGCAGCACGACCGCCGCGAGCCGCTGCTCGTACACGCGGCTCCGCCACAGCTCGGACGCCAGCGCCACCGCCTCGTCGCGCGTCATGCCCGGCCGGCGGCGGCCGAGGTCCCGCACGGTCCCGCGCACGGCCCCGACCGACGCGCCCACGAAGGCGAGGTCGGAGCGCAGGCGCTCGCGCTCGGCGTCCGCGCGGTACCCGTCGCCCTCGCGCTCGAGGGTGGCCGCCACGAACGCGGCGTCCTCGCTCACCGGCCGCCCTCCGTCATGCCGTGCGTCATCCGGCGAGCGGCGCCGAGCCCTCGCGGCCGGTGCGCCGCACGAACGCCCGCCCGAACTCGGCGAGCACCTCCTCGGCGGGATGCTGCGGCGCCCACCCGAGCACCTCGCGGGCGCGCGCGGTCGACATCACGGGCGCGTTCGCGGCGATGTCGATCCAGCCGGGATCGGTCCGCTGCACGCGCAGCCGCCAGCTCGCGGACACGAGCGCGCGGAGCGCCGGGAGCGGCACGGTCACGACGCGCGCGCCGAGCAGGCGGCCGACGAGCGCGGGGTCGACGACCGGATCCGTCGCGATGTTGAAGGCCCCCGGCGCCCGCCGCTCCACCGCGCGCCAGAACGCGTCCGCGACGTCCTCGTCGTGCACGACCTGCGACACCAGCTCCCGCGGGAGCGGCAGCACGGGCGTGCGGGTGGCGAGCCCGAGCCAGCGCGTCGGGATCCACCGCCCGAGGAAGAGGCCCGCGATCTCCGCGGCCGCCTCGTCGTGCATCACGAGCCCCGGTCGCATGCGGGTCACGACGACCTCGGGGTGCGCGGCCGCGAAGGCGTCCATCGCGCGCTCGTTCTCGGCCTTGTGCCGCGAGTAGTGGGAGGTGTGGATCCCGCCGGTGGGCCAGGTCTCGTCCCGCGGCCGGTCCTTCGGCGCCGCGCTGTACGCGCCCACGGACGAGGCCACGACCACCTGCGGCACGCCGGCCTGCGCGACGGCCTCGAGGACGTGGGCGGTGCCGAGCACGTTGGTGCGGTGCATCACGCGCTCGCGGTGGTTGGGCTGCAGCGCCCAGCCGAGGTGGATGACCGCATCGGCGCCGCGCATGGTGGCCGCGAGCCCGGAGACGGCGCCGGCCGCGCCGATGTCGGCGAGCCGCCAGGTGACGCCGGAGTAGGGCTCCATCGAGGCATCGGGCATGCGCCGGGCGACGCCCACGATCTCGGCCCCCGCGGCGCGCAGGCGACGGAGGATCCCCGTGCCGAGGTTCCCGGTCGCTCCGATGACGACGACGCGCATGATGCTCCTCTCCTGCGGACGCGGCCCGCCGGGCCGGCGGATCCGCGGGTCACCTCCATCATGCTCGCCGCGGCGGCGGACGGTCCGGCATCCCGCACGGGCGGGTCAGCGGTCGACGGCCTCGATCAACGAGCCCTGCGCGAACGTCAGCCAGTCGTACAGCCCCGCGCTCTCCTCGGGCGCCCGCGCGCGCCAGGCGTCGGACTCGTCGATCCGCAGCGGCACGGAGATCGCGAGCCGGAGGTCGTTGAGGGTCCGCAGCCACGCCTGCGCGTCCGCGGGGTCGAGCACGACGAGGAGGCCCCGCCGCCCGGGGCCGCGCGCGTCGGCCTCCGCGAGCGTGCCCTCGACGACGGACGCGTTCGCGGCCTTCGCCTCGGCGAGGTCGGTGGCGGTGAAGCGGCGGAACTCGGCGGACGCCTCGGCGTCGTCGGGGTACGCGTCGGGCAGGAGCCGCGCCGTGACCGGGCCGGGGGAGGCGGGCGACCGGTCGGCCCCCGCGGACGGGTCGTCCCCGTCGGCGAGGATGCCGGTCAGCTCGCCGAGGAGCCCGCGCAGCAGCGCGATCTCGTGCGGCTCGAGGTGCGCCCGGACGGTCCCGTCGGGCCGGGCGCGGAAGGCCCTCACGCGTCGACCCGCTCGAGCGTCGCCCATAGGCCGTAGCCGTGCATCGCGAGCACGTGGCGCTCGATCTCCTCGCGGATCCCGGTGGCCACGACGGCCCGCCCGTCCTCGTGGACGCGCAGCATCAGCTCGTCGGCGCGCTCGCGCGGGAACCCGAAGTAGCTGCGGAACACGTACGAGACGTACGTCATGAGGTTCACCGGGTCGTTCCACACCACGCAGCTCCAGACGGGAGGGGTGGCGGGGCGCTCGAGCAGGCCGGTGTCGGCGCCGGGGCTCGCGCCCGTGCTCGTGCCGGGGTCGCCCACGGGGGGATCCGCCGCGCGGCGGGCCCGGAGGAGGGGACGCGCGGCGGTGCTCGCGTCCGCGTGGATGGTGGTCATGCCGCTCCTCGGGTGCCCTCCCGGCCGATCCCCGGGGACTCCATCCTCTCGCGCCGGGACGGGCCGACGCGACGCCCCCGGCGACCCGTCACGCACCGGGCCGCACGAGTCCGCAGTCGTAGGCGAGGATCACGGCCTGCACCCGGTCGCGCACCTCGAGCTTCGCGAGCACGCGGCCCACGTGCGTCTTCACCGTCGACTCCGACAGGTACAGACGGCCCGCGATCTCCTGGTTGGTGAGGCCCTTGGCGAGGGCGGTGAGCACCTCGAGCTCGCGGGCGGTGAGCGGACGGAGCCGGGGATCCGCCGCTCCCGAGCCGCCGCCGGCGTCGGCGCCCGCCGCGGGCATCGCCGTGCCGAGCAGCTCGATCATGCGGCGCGTCACGCGCGGCGAGATGGCGGCGTCGCCGTCGGCCACGGCGCGGATCGCCTCCATGAGGTGCTCCGGCCGCGTGTCCTTCACGAGGAAGCCGCTCGCGCCGGCGCGGAGGCCGGCGAAGGCGTACTCGTCGAGGTCGAAGGTCGTGAGCACGATGACGCGCGTCGCCGGGTGGCGCGCGACGATCTCGGTGGTGGCCTCGATGCCGTCCATGCCCGGCATCCGCACGTCCATGAGCACGATGTCGGGGGAGAGCTCGCCCGTGCGCGCGACGGCCGCGCGCCCGTCGGCGGCCTCGCCGACCACCTCGATGCCGGCCTCCGCGTCGAGCACCATCCGGAAGCCCATGCGCACGAGCGCCTGGTCGTCGACGATGAGCACGCGGACGGGGCGGGCGGGGTCGGTCATCGGTCCTCCTGGATCCGCGGGGGGAGCGGGGCGCGGCGGTCGCCGTCCCCGGGTCGCACGTCGTGGCGGCCGCTCGGCAGGGTCGCGAGCACGCGCCAGCCGCCGCCCTCCCGGCGGCCCGCCGACGCGGTGCCGCCGTAGACGGCCATCCGCTCGGAGACGCCGAGGAGCCCCCGTCCGCTGCCGGGGACGGGCGGCACGACCGGACCGGTCACGTCGTCGTCCGTCACCTCCACGGTGATCGCGTCGGGCCGGTGGTCGACGCGCACGTCCACCCGGTCGGCGTTGGGCGCGTACCGCAGCACGTTGGTCAGCGACTCCTGCACGACGCGGAAGACGGCGAGCTGCCGGCCCGGGTCGTCGGGAGGGGCGCCCGTCGTCGTGAAGCGCACGGGCAGGCCGGTCGTGCGGAACGAGTCGACGAGCGCGGCGAGGTCGGCGTGGCCGGGCTGCGGCGCGCGGAGGGGCGGCGCGTCCGCGTCGGCGTCCTCGGCGAGCACGCCGAGCATCCGCCGCATCTCGGAGAGCGAGGTGCGGCCCGTGTCCGCGACCTCGCGCATGGCCTCGCGGGCGAGCTCGGGTCGCCCGACGGCGCTCGCGCGGGCCCCGTCCGCGAGGGTCACCATGACGGTGATCCCGTGGGCCACGATGTCGTGGATCTCCCGCGCGATGCGGGTGCGCTCCGCCGCGGTCGCGAGGAGCGCCTGCTGGTCGCGCTCGCGGGCGAGCTGCACCGCGAGGTCGCGCAGGGCGTCGACGTAGCGCTTCCGTCCGCCGATGTTGACGCCGATCAGCGTCGCGATCAGCATCGGGATGAGGGCCACCACGAGCAGCGTCGCCGCGGAGAGGTCGAGCGGTCCCGTCCCGGCGGTGGTCGGCACCACGACGGCCGCGAGGGCCGCCGCGCCGCCGAGTCCCAGCCATGCGCGGCGGGTGGATCCGTGCACGGCCACCGCGTACAGCGCCACCGCGATCACGATGCCGTCGAACGCGCCGGTGATGACGGCCGAGGCCGCGGCCGAGGCGCCGGCGATCGCGAGGACGGTCACGGGGCGGGTGCGGCGCGCCATCAGCGCGACCCCGGTGACGAGCGCCAGCACCACGACCACGACGCCCCCGGCGGGCACGGCCGAGCGGCTGCCGGACACCGCGCCCGACGCGATCGATGCCCACGTCACGACCAGGGCGAGCGCTCCGTCGACGACGCGCGGGTGCCGGGCCATCCAGCCGCGGACGGCGCCGGGCGGGGTGGGCAGGCGGACGCCGTCGGGCGCGGCGACGTCCGCCGCGCCCGACGGCGCCCTCCGGTCCGCGTCGATCAGGCGTCCCGCTTGCGGGCGAGCACCAGGGCGGGCACGAGGATCACGGCGACCCAGCCGACCATCACGAGCAGCGCCTGCCAGAACTCCAGCTCGCCAGGGGCGGGGGTGCCGGTGCTGTAGAGGCGGTTGCCCGCGCTCAGCGGGAAGTACCGCGCGAGGTCGGCCACCCAGTCGAGGACGCCGCCGAGCAGCTGGCCCACGATGGGCAGCACCAGCACGAGGCCGACGAGCGCCCCGATGCCGGCGGCCCCGTTGCGGAGGAGGAGCCCGAAGCCGAAGCCCATGAGCCCGATGAGCACCACGAACAGCACGGCGCCGAGCGCGGCCAGCAGGAACTCGCCCGAGAGCACGTCGACCTCGGCGCCGGCGGAGACGAAGAAGGCGCGCGCAACGAGCAGCGCGCCGGCCACGGCGATGGCCGTGACGACGGCCGTCACGAGCGTGTAGACGATGGCCTTCGCGGCGAGCACCCCGAACCGGCGGGGCGCGGCGCTGAAGGACGAGCGGATCATGCCGGTCGAGTACTCGCCGCTGATGACCAGGACGCCCAGCACCCCGGCCACGAGCATCGACAGCGTGACGCCGCTCAGCCCCACCGAGAGGAGGAGGTCGGTCGCGGGCACGCCCGGCAGCGAGATCTGCTCCCGCACCTGGTCGACGACCAGCGGCGTGAACAGCGTCGCGAAGCCGACGAGGATGAGGAGGACGAGCGCGAAGCACCAGATGGTGGAGCGGAGCGTGCGGAGCTTGATCCACTCCGAGCGCATGAGGCGGGGGAGCGTGGGACGGCCCGACGTCACCGGGGCGGGCGCGTAGGCGGTGCGGGTGGCGGTCATCGTGCGATCTCCTGCTCGGTCGTGCCGACTGCGGCGCTGTGGTACTCGACGTCGCCCTGCGTGAGCGACAGGTAGGCGTCCTCGAGGGACGCGGTGACGGGCGTGAGCTCGTGCAGCACGACGCCGGCCGACATCGCGGCGTCCCCGACCTGCGCGGCCGTGAGGCCCGTGATCTCGATGACGTCGCGCTCGACGCTCGTCACCACGACCTCGGGTCGGGCCACCGCCTGGCCGAGCCGGTCGGCGTACGGGGAGCGCACGCGGACGAGGCCGCTCGTGGCTCCCGCGACGACCGCGGCGACGGGCGCGTCCGCGAGCACGCGCCCGCGGCCGAGCACGATGAGGTGGTCGGCCGTCTGCGCCATCTCGCTCATGAGGTGGGAGGAGAGGAGCACGGTGCGGCCCTGGCCCGCGAGGTAGCGGGTGATGTTGCGCACCCACAGCACGCCCTCGGGGTCGAGGCCGTTGACGGGCTCGTCGAGGATCAGCGTGCGCGGGTCGCCGAGGAGCGCGACGGCGATCCCGAGGCGCTGCCCCATGCCGAGCGAGAACCCGCCGACGCGCTTCCTCGCGACGGGCTGCAGGCCCGTCATCTCGATGACCTCGGTGACCCGTGAGCGCGGGATCCCGTGCGTGGCCGCCATGGCGAGCAGGTGGTTGTACGCGCTGCGGCCGGTGTGCACGGCCTTCGCGTCGAGCAGGGCGCCCACCTCGTGCAGCGGTGCCTGCAGGTCGCGGTAGCGGCGGCCGTTGACGGTGACGGAGCCGGACGTGGGGGCGTCGAGCCCGACGATCATCCGCATCGTGGTGGACTTGCCCGCGCCGTTCGGACCGAGGAATCCGGTCACCATGCCCGGCTGGACGGTGAAGCTCACGCCGTCCACGGCGGTCTTCGCGCCGTAGCGCTTGGTCAGGTTCTCAGCGACGATCATGCGCGCTGCCTCCTCAGGATGGGGTCGCGGGCCCAGCGCCCGCGGCTCCCACGTTAGGGGCGGCCCCTCGGCGGCGCGTCCCCCCTCCGGCCCCCGGCCGCGGCCCCCCGTGGTACCCGGGTGCCGTGTCAGCGCGGGCGGTCCGCCAGCCGGGCGAGTCGTCGCGCCGCCTCCTCGAGCACCTCCGTGCGCTTGCAGAAGGCGAACCGCACGAGCGAGGCGTGCTCGGTCGCGAGCGGCTCCCGGCAGAAGGCGGAGAGCGGCACCGCGACCACGCCCGCGAGCTCCGGCAGCCGCAGGCACAGCTCGCGGGCGTCCGGGAAGCCCAGCGGCGCCGCGTCCGCGACGATGAAGTAGCCCGCGGCGGGCAGCGTGATCCGGAAGCCCGCGGCCGTGAGGCCGGCGGCGAGGATGTCGCGCTTGGCCCGCAGGTCGTCGGCGATCCCCGCGAACACCTCGTCCGGCAGGGCCAGACCGACGGCGATGGCCGGCTGGAACGGCGCGCCGTTGACGAAGGTGAGGAACTGCTTCACCGCGAGGATCGCGGACACGAGCGGCGCGGGCGCGGTCAGCCAGCCGACCTTCCACCCCGTCGTGCGGAACGTCTTCCCGCCGGACGAGATGGTGACCGTGCGCTCCCGGGCGCCCGGCAGGGCGGCCACGGGCTCGTGGGATCCGTCGAACACGAGGTGCTCGTAGACCTCGTCGGTCACGATCACCGCGTCGTGCGCGATCGCGAGCTCCACGATCAGCTCGCGCGCCTCGCGCCGGAGCGCGGTGCCCGTGGGGTTGTGCGGGTCGTTGAGGAGGATCACGCGCGTGCGGTCCGTGACCGCGCTCCGCAGGTCGTCGAGGTCGGGCTGGAAGTCGGGTCCGCGCAGCGGCACGGTGCGGTGCACGCCCCGCGCGAGCGCGATGAGCGCCCCGTACGCGTCGTAGAACGGCTCGAGCGTCACGACCTCGTCGCCCTCCTCCACGAGCGCGAGGAGGGTGGCGGCGATCGCCTCCGTCGCGCCGGCCGTGACGAGCACCTCGGTGGCCGGATCGACGTGGATGCCGTGGAAGCGGGCCTGGTGATCGGCGATCGCGCTCCGCAGCTCGGGCGTCCCGCGTCCCGGCGGGTACTGGTTCCACCCGGCGGAGATGGCCTCGCGCGCCGCCTCGAGCACCTCGGCGGGACCGTCCTCGTCGGGGAAGCCCTGCCCGAGGTTGATCGCCCCGGTCGCCGCCGCGAGCGCGCTCATCTCGGCGAACACCGTGGTGCCCGGCGTCCCGTCCTCGGCCAGCAGCATGGCCCCGCGGGCCGCGCGCGTCCACGCGCCGGAGATCGTCATGCGCCCATCATGGCCGCCGCGTCGCCCGTCCGGCCGACCGCCGCGTACGCTCGGGGCATCACGGCGGGGGAGCCGGCGGGAGGTCGCCCGCGGACGCGGGCACGGGACGTGCGCCGCACGCGACGACGCCTGTCAGCCCGGCCATAGGCAACGCCCAGACTCCACCGTGATGCTGGCATCACCTGAGAGGAGCACCACTGATGACTGACAGTCCCCACGGAGCCGGCGACGACGAGGCCACGCGCGCACGCGCGACCGGTCCCGACGACTCCGCGACGGGCCCTTCATCCTCCGGTCAGGCGCGCGAGGGCGACTCCGCGACGGGCCCTTCATCCTCCGGTCAGGCGCGCGAGGGCGACCCGGCGACGACCGCCGCATCCTCCGGTGACGCGCGCGAGGCCGGATCCTCCTGGCCCGCCCCCGATGGACCCGCGGCCGCCGCCCACCCCGCTCCCACGGCTCCCGCCGCCACGCCGGCCGACCAGCGCGACACCCTCGCCTACGGCACGCCCGCCGCCGCCCTCCCGCCGGCCGACGGCGCGATCGCCCCCTCCGCATCCGCTCCGGGCGAGGCCCCGAAGCCGCCGCGCCGGAAGGCGGGCAAGGCCCTGCCGCTCGTCGCGATGCTCGCCGTGGGCGCCCTCATCGGCGGCGCGGCGGGCGGCCTCACGACCTGGGCCGTGGCGCACGACGACGACTCCTCCGAGGCGGTCACCCAGTCCCCGGCCAACATCACGGTCAACGACCCCGAGGACGCCACCCCCATCACCGCGGTGGCGGCGAAGGCCTCGGGATCCGTCGTCACCATCGACGTGGTGGGCGCCCAGGGCAGGGGCACCGGATCCGGCGTCGTCCTCTCCGCCGACGGCTACGTCCTCACGAACACGCATGTGGTCACCCTCGACGGCGAGACCGGGGACGGCACCATCCAGGTCAAGACCGCCGACGGCGCGCTCTACACCGCGAAGCTCATCGGCACCGACCCGGTGGTCGACCTCGCCGTGATCAAGCTCGACGGCGCGAGCGGGATGACGCCCATCGAGTTCGCGGACTCGTCGAAGCTCAACGTGGGCGACACCGCCATCGCGATCGGCGCGCCCCTCGGGCTCTCCGGCACCGTCACCGACGGCATCGTGAGCGCGCTCGACCGCAGCATCCAGGTCGCGTCCTCGGCGGCGCCGCAGACGCCGGGCGACGGCAGCCAGAGCGACGAGACCCCGTTCAACTTCTGGCCGTTCGGCAACGAGGGCCAGGGCGGATCCGGGGGACAGGGCGGCCAGGGCGGCTCCGGCGGCCAGGCGCAGCCGGCGGCGAACATCAACCTCGCGGTGATCCAGACCGACGCGGCGATCAACCCCGGCAACTCCGGCGGCGCGCTCCTCGACGGCGACGGCAAGCTCATCGGCGTCAACGTGGCCATCGCGAACGCCAGCGGGACGAGCGGCACCTCCGGGAACATCGGCGTCGGATTCGCGATCCCCTCCAACCTCGCCAAGCGCGTGGGCCAGGAGATCATCCAGGACGGGTCCGCCTCGCACGGCCTCCTGGGCGCGAGCGTCCGCGACGTCGCCAAGGGCGACTCGTCCACCCCGGTCGGCGGCGCGTTCATCGCCGAGCCGCAGAGCGGCGGGGCGGCGGCGGCGGCCGGCCTCAAGACGGGCGACATCGTCACGGCCTTCGACGGGCGTCCCATCAGCAAGGCCAGCGACCTCACGGCGCAGGTCCGCGCGATGCCGGGCGGCAGCGACGTGCAGCTGACCGTCCTCCGCGGCGGGCAGAAGCAGCAGGTCGACGTGAAGCTCGGCACGCTGCAGCAGTAGCGACCCCGGAGCAGGGTCAGGGGCGGATCGGCGACAGCCGGTCCGCCTCTCTCTCGTGCCGGGATCAGGGGATCCGGCAGGCTGGTAAACTCCTGCGAGGCTCGGCCAGGCAGGCCCCGGCCGCACCTCCTCCACGAGATCGGCTCAGATGGCGAACCACCCGCGACGCGACCCCGTCGCCGGCATCCCCGGCGGGCTGCCCGCCGTGTCGTACGTCATGCCCATCCTCAACGAGGCGGCGCACGTGCGCGCGGCGGTGGAGAGCATGATGCGCCAGGACTACGCCGGCGACTTCGAGGTCGTCCTCGCGCTGGGTCCGAGCACCGACGGCACGACCGAGGTCGTGCGCGAGATGGCCCGGGCGGATCCGCGCATCACGAGCGTCGAGAACCCCACGGGCTCCACGCCCGGCGGCCTCAACGCGGCCATCCGCGCCACCCGCAACCCGGTCGTCATCCGCGTCGACGCCCACTCCCTCCTGCCCCGCGACTACACGCGCATCGCGGTCGAGACGCTGCAGGCCACCGGCGCCGACAACGTCGGCGGCCTCATGTCGGCCGAGGGCCGCACGCCGTTCGAGAAGGCCGTCGCCCGCGCCTACGGGGCCCGAGTCGGGCTCGGCGGCACCGCGCACCACGTCGGCGGCGAGGAGGGTCCGGCCGAGACCGCGTACCTCGGCTCGTTCCGCCGGGAGCGCCTCCTCGAGGTGGGGCTCTTCGACGAGGGCGTCCGCCGGGGCCAGGACTGGGAGCTCAACCGGCGCCTCCGCCAGAGCGGCGGCCTCGTGTGGTTCACGCCCCGGATGAAGGTCACCTACCGCCCCCGCTCCACGTTCCGCTCGTTGGTCCGGCAGTTCTTCGCGACGGGGCTCTGGCGCGGCGAGCTCGCGCGTCGCTACCCGCGGCAGAACGGCATCCGCTACTTCGTGCCGCCGGTGGCCGTCGCGGGCGTCGCCACGGGGCTTCTCCTCGGTGCCGCGGGGGTGGTCGGCCCGGCCGTCGGCCTGCCGGGCCTCCGCCGCCTGGTCGGCGTGTTCGCCGTGCCCGGCGTGTACGCGGGCTTCGTCCTCGTGAGCACCGTCGGCGTCGCGGCGCGCGACGGCGCGTCCACGATGCTGCGGTTCGCGGCGGTGCTGCCGTGCATCCACTTCAGCTGGGGCACCGGCTTCGTGCTCGGCTTCCTGCACCTCACCGACGACCTCGACGGGCACACGGGCCGATGACCCCCACGACCGACCCCGACGGGCGCGGCTTGCCCGGATCCATCGCCGAGCTCCGTCGGGTGACGCAGCCGCCCGAGGTGCGCCTGCGCGCCAACGCGGAGCACTGGACGGCGCACCTCTACCTCCGCGACCTCTCGCCGTACCTCACGTGGCTCCTGCTCCGAACGCGCATCAGCGCCAACGGCGTCACGGTCGTGATGATCCTCACCGGCTGGGCAGCCGCCGCCGCGCTCCTGATCCCCGGCATCGCGGGCGCCGCGCTCGCGCTCGTGCTCGGCCAGCTGCAGATGCTCGTGGACTGCTGCGACGGCGAGGTGGCGCGCTGGCGCCGCACCTCGTCCCCGGTGGGCCACTTCCTCGACGCCGTCGGGCACTACTCGACGGAGACGCTGATCGCGCTCGCGCTCGGCATCCGCGCGGCCGCCTACCCCTTCGAGGCGCCCGGCGACCTGCCGTGGACGACGCTGGCCTTCGCCCTGGCGCTCGTCATCGTCCTGAACAAGGCCCTGAACGACATGGTGCGCGTGGCGCGGGCGTCGGCGGACCTGCCCAAGGCGCCCGCGGGAGCCGGCACCGTGGCCTCGCAGCGGTCGCTCATCGCCACCGCCCGCCGCATCGTGCGCTTCCTGCCCTTCCACCGGATGTTCCACTCGGTGGAGCTCACCATCGTGACCTTCGTCGTCGCGCTGGCGGGCCTCGTCGCCGGTCAGCCCGCGACCGACCGGGTGTTCCTCGTCGCGCTCGTGCCGCTCGCGGTGCTCGCGCTCGTCGGCCACTTCGTCATGATCGTCACCTCGCGCCGGCTGACCTCCGCGTGACCGGCGCCCTGCCGCGCGTCGGCGTCGTCGTCCTCAGCCAGGGGCGTCGGCCGGAGGGGCTGGCGGCCTCCCTCGCCTCGGTCCTGCGCCAGGAGGGCGTCGCGCTCGACGTGGTGGTGGTGGGCAACGGCTGGGACCCCATCGGCCTGCCTGCCGGGGTTCGCGGCCTGCACCTCCCCGAGAACCTCGGGATCCCGGCCGGGCGCAACGCCGGCGTGCCGCTCGTGGTCGGCGAGGCGCTGTTCTTCCTCGACGACGACGAGACCGTCCCGAGCGCGTCGTTCGTGCGGGACGCGCTCGCGCTGATGCGGGACCAGGGCGACGTGGCGCTCATCCAGCCCCGCATCGTCGACCCGACCGGAGCCGCGACGCCCCGGCGCTGGATCCCGCGCATCCGCAAGGGCGATCCGGCGGACTCGAGCGCCGTCTTCTCCGTGCTCGAGGGCGCGGTCGTGGTGCGCCGCGACGCGTTCGAGGCGGCCGACGGCTGGGCGGGGGAGTTCTTCTACGCCCACGAGGGGATCGAGCTCGCGTGGCGGATCTGGGACCAGGGGCTGCGCGCCTGGTACGCCGGCGACCTCGTCGCCCACCATCCGGCCGTCGCCCCCACCCGGCACGCGGAGTACCACCGCCTGAACGCGCGCAACCGCGTCTGGCTCGCCCGCCGCAACCTGCCCCTGCCGCTCGTGCCCGTCTACGTCGCGACGTGGACGGCCGTGCAGCTCATCCGCAGCGCCCGCGGCGCGGACGGGCTCGGCACCTGGCTGCGCGGCTGGCGCGAGGGCTGGACCACCTCCCCGGGCCGCCGGCGACCCCTGTCCTGGCGGACCGTCCTCCGGATGACGCGCGCGGGCAGGCCGCCCGTCATCTGATCGTGACCCGGAGCCCGGCGGTCACGATCTCCTACCGTTCCGCGCCCCCGACCGGGGCCGGGTCGGGAGCGTCCGGAGGGCTGGCTACGGTGGATGCATGGGTCTCCTGAACGACGCGCGCCTCGGCGTGCGCGCCATCCGCTCGCTCGTCCAGCAGCGTCGGGCGCGCGGATCCCTGCAGCGCAAGCTCGCGCTGCGTCCGCCGTCGCCGCAGGGCGAGTACCGCATCGCCGTGTACTTCGCCGACTCCGCGGTGAACATGTACCAGATCCGCCAGTGGTACCGGCCGCTGGTGGAGCTCGCCCGCACGCACCCGGTGGTGATCCTCAGCCGCCACCCCAGCGGGGCCGACGCGCTCCTCGACGAGAGCCCGCTGCCGGTCGAGTACGTGCGCCGGGTGGCCGACCTCGAGCGCGTGATCGCGGAGCAGGACATCCGCGTCGTCCTCTACGTCAACCAGAACACCCGCAACTTCCAGATGATGCGGTACGGGCGCCGCTGGCACGTCTTCGTCAACCACGGCGAGTCCGACAAGATGTACATGACCACGAACCAGTTCAAGGCGTACGACTACAGCCTGATCGCGGGGGACGCGGCCCGCGCCCGGCTGGGCAAGGTGCTCTGGGACTACGACCTCGACCGGCGCGCGATCCCCATCGGCCGTCCGCAGGCGGACCACTACGCGGGCGAGCTGCCGTTCACGCCGGACGACCGGACCGTCGTGCTCTACGCCCCCACCTGGGAGGGCGACCGGGCGGCGGCCGCGTACGGGTCCATCGCCTCGCACGGCGTCCCGCTCGTGCGCGACCTGATCGCCACGGGTCGGCACCGCGTCGTGTACCGCCCGCACCCGCGCTCGGGCGTCGTCGACCCCGAGTACGCACGGGCGAACCGCGAGATCGCGGGCATGCTGGAGCGGGCCAACGCGCAGGACCCCTCCGCCCAGCACGTCGTCGACCGGTCCCGCGAGCTCGGCTGGCAGCTGTCCGCGGCCGACATGGCCATCGTCGACATCTCGGCCATGGTCTACGACCGGCTGGCGGCCGGGAAGCCGCTCATGGTGACGCGACCCGTGCAGCCCGAGGCGCAGGTCGACACCGACGGCTACCTCTCCGACTGCGAGTGGCTGACCGCGGAGGACGCCCGCGGCATCGTCGCGCGCCTCGACGAGCTGCAGCACGACGCGGCGGCCGACCGGCGGCTCGCGGCGTGGGTGCGCCACTACTTCGGCGACGCGACGCCCGGTGCCGCGACCGCGCGCTTCCACGCCGCGATCGAGCACCTGCTGGCGGAGTGGGACCGGCACGCCGCCCTGCACGCGCGGGACGAGGCCACCGACGGCGGCGACGCCGAGGTGGACGACGAGGACGAGGAGTCCTGAGCGCGTCGTCGCCGCGAGGCGCCGGGGTCCCCGCCCGCTAGCGCTTGGCGGCCTTCTTCTCCGCGATGCGGATCACGCGGGGCTTCTTCCCCGGCACCGCGAGGTCGGCCGGGAACGTCGCGGGGGCCGGGCCGAACGCCTGGCGCGAGCTCGCGACGATCTTGCCGCCGAGCATCCGGTTGCCGGCTCCGCCGATGACGGCGCCGATGCCGAAGGGCACCGCGCGGCCGAGCGCGCTCGCGCCCTGGTTCACGACGAAGCGGCGGATGAAGGCGCGCTTGATCCGGTCGGCGATGGGCCCGATGGCGAACGACGGCAGCCCGGAGGTGATGGCCCGGCCCCAGTTGGCGTTCCGGTCCACGGGCTGGCCGGAGAACTGCCCCGTGAACTGCTGGATGACCTGCGCGCCGGGGGCGCCGAGCATCATGGTCATGACGAGCGCGCGGGCCCGCACCGGATCCTCGACCGTGATGCCGTGGACCTCGGTGATGGACTGCGCGAACAGCGCGCTCGCCTCGAGGAAGCCCGCGGTCTCGACGCCCGTCAAGGCGAGCGAGACGCCCGTGCCGATGCCGGGGATGACCGCGCTGGCGCCCACGGCCGCGCCGCCCGCGGTGACCGCGGCGAGGAACCGCTTCTCCAGGATCGCGATGATGCGGTCCGGGGAGGCCTCCGGGTGACGCGCGCGGATCGACCGGATGTGGGCGAGCACGACGGGGCGCTGCACGGACAGGAGACGATCGATGCCCGTGGCCACGGCGGGATCGAGCTCGGGTGCGTCGTTCATGGGGAGAGCCTACGCGGCGGCGGCTGATCGTTCGTGCCCTCGGGGTCTGCGCGGTGCACGTGGCGCTCCGTCGGTGCCCAGGTGGGTAGGCCGCGAACGCATGGGGCGTCGGCGCTCTGGCTATTCCTTCATGTGGCGGATAAGCATGTGCCATGGTCACCACCGTCTCCGAGGCCGCCGCCGCGTTCGGCGCCCGCGTGCGCGAGCAGCGCCAGCGCATCGGCATCAGCCAGGAGACGCTCGCCGAGCTCTCCGGCATCCACTGGACCGCGCTCGGCAAGATCGAGCGCGGGCAACGGAACCCCTCCCTGCGGAACATCATCAAGATCGCGAGCGGCCTCGACGTGGACGCCGGGCTCCTCGTGACGGGCCTCACCGCCGACATGCTGCCGCAGGACGACGGCGACTCGCCGGCCGAGCTCATCCGCCTCGAGCGCGAGCGCGACCGGCGCGGCACCACGCCCGTCAGAAGCTGACCCGCCACAGGTACTCGCCCCCGTCCGGTCGGAACCACCGCACCACGAGGACGGTGTCGAGCGCCAGGTCGTCCCCGCGGATGGTGGTCGACAGCCGCTCGCCGGGCCGCACGGTGACGGGCGCGCGCGAGAGCATCGTGCCGGAGCCGAGCAGGTGCAGCGAGATGGCGTGCAGCACCTCCTCGCCCACGTTGACGAGCGCGAAGCGGGGACGCTCGAGCGTGCGGTCGAAGTGCCAGGGCACGCGGTAGGCGGGCTCGGGATCCGGGCGTACGGGCAGGGGCGGGACGGGTCGCAGCATGCGTGCACGGTAGGGGCGACGTGCGACGTGCGCGGTCGAGGGCCTGTGGAGGGGCGGGGCTGGGGAGGAGGGGCGCCTAGCCGGCCGTCGCCTTCGGGGCCGGGGGCGGATCGTGGTCGGCGTTGTAGGCGTCCACGACCCGGTCGATGGGGCCGTCGAGGACCAGCGCGCCCTTGTCGAGGTAGAGGCCGCGCGTGCAGAAGCGGCGCAGGTCCCGCTCGTTGTGCGAGACGAAGAAGAGGGTGCGGCCCTCCGCCAGCATCTGCTCGATGCGGTGGTAGCACTTCTCGCGGAACGCCTTGTCGCCGACGGCGAGCACCTCGTCGACCAGCAGGACGGGCTCGTCGAGCCGCGAGATGACCGCGAACGCGATGCGCACCTTCATGCCGCTGGACAGGTGCTTGTACGGGGTGTCCACGAAGTCGGGGATCTCGGCGAACGCGATGATCTCGTCGAACTGCGCGTCGATCTCCGCCCTCGACATGCCGTGCAGGCCCGCCGTGAGGTAGATGTTGTCGCGCACGGTGAGGTCGTTGACGAAGCCGCCCGTGATCTCGATGAGCGGCGCGACGCCCGCGTGCACGCCGATGGCGCCCTCGTCCGGGATCAGCACCTCGGCGACCAGCTTGAGGAGCGTCGACTTGCCCTGCCCGTTGCGGCCGACGACGCCGATCGCCTCGCCCGCGCGCACCTCGAAGGTCACGTGGCGCAGCGCCCAGAACTCGCCCGGCCGGGCGCGGCGGGCGGATCCGGCGAACAGGTCCTTGAAGCTGCGGCGGGCCTTGCGGTTGCGGCGGAAGCGGATGCCCGCGTCGCGGACGGCGATGACCGGCGCGGAGGCGTCGGCCGTGGCGGGTGCGGCGTCCATCAGATCTCCTTCAGCACGGCCGGCAGCGAGCGGCGGAAGACGAGCGCGCCGGCCGCGAGCAGGACGGCCGCGATGAGGGCGCTGACGCCGACGGCGTACCAGTCGAGCTCCGCGGGGAAGAACGCGGAGCGGTAGAGGCCGAAGATGCCCGTGAGCGGGTTGAGCGCCGCCCAGGGGTGCAGCTCGGCGGGGAGGTCGCGCGACGAGTAGACGACGGGGGAGGCGTAGAACAGGAAGCGCAGGACGAGCTTGACGGCGCGCTCGAGGTCGCGGAAGAACACGACGAGCGGCGAGACGACCAGGCCGATGCCGAGCAGCAGCGCCGCCTGGATGAGCACGGCGAGCGGGAACAGGAGGACCTCGACCGACAGCCGCGCGCCGGCCACCACCGCGAAGACCGCGAGGACCGGCAGGCTCGCGATGAGCTCGAACCCCTTGGCGAGGACGAGCCGCAGGACCCAGATGGTGCGGGGGATCCGGGTCGACCGCACGAGCTTCGCCTGCGAGCTGAACGCCTTGGTGAAGTCGCTCGTGGCGCCGGTGAACCACATCCACGGCAGGAGCGCCGCGAGGAGGAAGACGATGTAGGGCTCCTCGCCCACGTCGCGGGAGAAGACGACGGTGAAGACGAACCAGTAGATGCCCGACATCACCAGCGGATCGAGGATCGACCAGAACCAGCCGAGCGCGCTCGTGGAGTAGCGGACCTTGAGGTCGCGCGTGGTCAGCAGCCAGAGCGATCGGCGGTACCGGGCCGCGGGGGTGCGGGACGCGCGGCCGGGACGGACGGCATCGTGCACGGCGGGGATCCTCTGCGTCAGCATCCCCGAGGCGGCCTAGACGAAGAGGTTGGCCCTCTCGAGGTCCTCCGCGAAGTCGACCTCGACCGCGTACAGGTCGGAGATGTCTACCGGTTCGATGAGCAGGGAGTCCTGCTCGACGCCCAACTCTATTCCACGCTCGAAGTAGTCCTGGTCGCCGACGCGGGCGAGCTGTCGGATGAGGACGGGCTTGTCGGCCTTGGAGACGTAGTTGATGCCGACGGCCTCGCCGAGCCCGCCGACGACCGTCTTCGACAGCTCGCGGATGTAGCCCTCGGGGCTGGTCGTGTACTTGACCTCCTCGTCGGACACGCGGGAGGTGTTGACCGTGACGAAGGACTGGTCCCGGGCGATCATGGCGGCCGCGCGGCGCAGGATCATCGGGTCGAACACGACGTCGCCGTTCATCCAGAGGACGCCGCCGGGGCCCGAGGCGCGCAGGGCGCGGAGCAGGCTCTTCGACGTGTTCGTCTGGTCGTACTGCTCGTTGTAGATGTACTCGGCGTCCGGGAAGGCGTCGATGATGTGGTCGAGCTTGTAGCCGACCACGATGCTGACCTTGGCGTCGTCACCGAGGCCGAAGCGGATGTTGTCGAACTGCTGGCCCATGATCGTGCGGCCGTCGCTGAGCTCGGTGAGGGGCTTGGGGAGGCTGCGTCCGAGACGGCTGCCCATGCCTGCCGCCAGGATGACTACCTGGGTGGTCATGTGTTCTCCGTTCGATGCGGGGTGCGGAGTCCGATCGGGAGCCCTCCGACGTCGAGGGTTCGCCGGGACTTCACCCGCGGGTTTCCTGTTCGACACGCCGTCATGCCTCCTCCACCTTACGCTGCGGGTGAGGAAATCCGGGGGATGCGGGCGCCGGTCGTGTCCCTTTCGTGACGTCCCGGCGGGCGCGCGAGGCGGGGGCGGACCCGCGCGGGGCACGCCCGCGTGCGCTCCTCGGCGTCGCGCGAGGACGCGCAGGCGGGCACGGAGGACGGCCTTGCTAACGTGGGCGCGTGACCGACGCCCCCGACGAGACGACCTCATCCGACGCGACGTCCGACCGGTCCGCCGTGCTGCCCGACGGGGCAGCGGGCAGCGCCTCCGCGACACGCTCCGACGCCGAGCGCACGACCGGCGCCGATGCCGCCGCTCCGGCGCCGCGACCCGCTCCGCGCCCGCCGCGGCGGGCCACGGCGCCCTCGCCGCGCACCGCCCCCGCCGTGGTCGTCGCCCCCACCGCGCCGCGCGTCAAGTCGCCTCGCGTCACGCCCCCCGCGGCCCGTCCGGCGGCGCCGGGCGAGGACGGCGACGACCCGACGACGGGCGCGGCACCGCGGTCCCCGCGCGTGCGGAAGCGGACCCGCGTCCAGCGACCCGCGGGTGCCACGGCGGCCGACGCCGCTCCCGAGACCACGACTCCCGCCGACGAGCAGGGGCCCACGACGCCGGAGGCGGCAGCGCCGATCTCCGACGACTCGTCGGATGCCCCGGCCGGACCCGCGCCCGCGCCCGCGGCGAGCGAGCGCGACGACGCCGTCGCGGAGCTGCGCGGGCTCCTCGACGCCGCCGAGCAGGATCACGCCGCCCGTGCCGGACGCGACGACCCGCGAGCGGATGCCCCCGCCGGGGCGGGTGACGCGCTCGTGGAGGAGGACGTCGACGACGCCCCCGTCGCGGCGGAGGACGACCGGCCCGGCGCCCCGGCAGATGACGCTGCCCCGGCAGATGACGCTGCCCCGGCCGAGGACGCCGTCGCACCCGCGGCTCCGGCCGCGCCTGCCGAGGATCCGGACGACGCCACCGAGAGCTCCGTCGTCGAGGACGGGCCATCGACCCATGGCGAGCCGGATGACGCCGCCCCCGTCGAGGGGGCTGCCCCTGCGCACGAGTCCGCCGTGACCGCAGACGACCCCGCGAAGGAGGCCCTCCCCGAGGAGGCCGCGGCGCACGTCGAGGCCGCGGTCCTGGGAGACGCCGAGGAGACGCCCGCGACCGACGACGCGCCCGCCCTGGATGGGACGCCCGCCACGGACGAGACGCCCTCGACCGACGATGCGGCCGCCACCGACGATGCGGTCATGCCCGCGGATGCGCCGTCGACCGACGCGGCGACCTCGACCGACGAGGCGACCTCGACCGATGCAGCGACCTCGATCAACTCGTCCGATCGGACTGCGGGCTCCGACGCCGGACAGCCGGCCGAGCGCGCCGACGGAACCGCGGACGCCGCCGTCCCGGTCCCGGATCCGACGCCGGAGCCCACCCGCTCCGTCACCGTCCGCACCGACAGCCTCACCGCGCCGCGATCGCCGCGGGGCGGTCTCGCGCGCGTCGACGAGACGGCGCTCACCCCCTCCGTCCGCGGCGACCGGGCCGCCGCGCCCGAGCTCGGCGACGAGGTCCTCGTGATCGAGGGGCTCACCAAGCGCTTCGACGAGAAGGTGGCCGTCGACGACGTCGCGCTCACGGTCCGCGCGGGGTCCTTCTACGGGATCGTCGGGCCGAACGGCGCGGGCAAGACCACGACCATGTCGATGGTCACGGGCCTCCTCCGGCCGGACGCCGGCACCGTCACCGTGAACGGCGTCGACGTCTGGCGCGATCCGCTCACCGCCAAGCGCAGCATCGGCGTGCTGCCCGACCGGCTCCGTCTCTTCGACCGCCTCACGGGCGCGCAGCTCCTGCACTACTCGGGAGCGCTCCGCGGACTCGACGCGGCGGAGATCCGCGACCGCTCCGCCGACCTCGTCGCCGCCTTCGCGCTCGAGGACGCGGTGGGCCGGCTCGTCACCGACTACTCGGCGGGCATGACCAAGAAGGTCGCGCTCGCCTGCGCGATGATCCACTCCCCGCGCGTGCTCGTGCTCGACGAGCCGTTCGAGTCCGTCGACCCCGTGTCGGCCGCGAACGTGGTGGAGATCCTGCAGGACTACGTCGCGCACGGCGGCACGGTGGTGCTCTCGAGCCACGGCATGGACTTCATCCAGCGCATCTGCGACCACGTCGCGATCATCGTCAACGGCCGCGTGCTCGCCGCCGGCACCATGGACGAGGTCCGCGCCGGGCGCACGCTCGAGGAGCGGTTTGTGGCGCTGGCCGGCGGCCGACGAACGGCGGAGGGGTTCTCGTGGTTGCACTCGTTCTCCGACTGAGGCTCGCGCTCCTCGCCAACGCGTTCCGTCGGAGCCCCTGGCAGGTGCTCGGGCTCGTGGTCGCCGCCGTGTACGGGATCCTCGTGACGGTCCTCGCGATCGGCGCCCTCGCCGGCCTCCGCGACGCGGACGTCTCTTCGGCGCGCGACATCGTCGTCGCCGGGGGAGCGCTCGTCGTCCTCGGGGCGCTCGTGGTGCCCCTCGTCCTCGGATCCGACGACGCCATGGACCCGCGCCGCTTCGCCCCCTACGGCATCGAGCCCCGGTCGCTGGCCCTGGCCCTCGGCGTCGCCGCGCTGGTGAGCGCACCCGGCGCGGCCCTCGTGGTCGTCGCGCTGACCACCGTCGTGACGTGGGCGCGCGACCCCGGGACGGCACTCGTGGCGATCCTCTCCGCGGCGGCGGCCGTGGTGACCTGCGTGCTCGTCGCGCGGCTGAGCACCGTCGCCGCCTCCGTCCTGCTGAGCACGCGCCGCGCACGGGAGGCGACGGGCCTCGTCGCGGGCCTGGTCGCCGTCCTCCTCGTCCCCGTGGTCGTCGCCCTCGCGCAGGCCGACCTGCTCGACGACGGCCTCCGCCCGGTCCGGGGCCTCCTGGGGGCGCTCGCCTGGACGCCGATCGGCGCCGCGTGGGCCGCTCCCGCCGCGGCCGTCGCGGGCGACGCCGGCGGGGCGCTCGGCATGCTCCTCGTCGCCCTAGCCTCCGCCGCGCTCCTCGCGCTCCTCTGGACGCGTGCCGTCCCGTGGTCGCTCACGGCGCCCGACCGGGCGCGCAGCGGGCGGAGCCAGACCGGCCTCGGCTGGTTCGGGCGCTTCGGCGCGTCCCCCGCGGGTGCCGTGGCCGCGCGCAGCGTCACCTACTGGGTTCGCGACCCCCGCTACCGGGCGACCCTCGTCCTCATCCCCGTGCTGCCGCTCGTGCTGCTCGTCCCGCTCGTGATCGTCGACGTCGACGCCCACGTGCTCGCGCTCGTGCCGCTGCCGGTCATGGCGCTGTTCCTCGGCTGGAGCGTGCACAACGACACGGCGCACGACCACACCGCGGTGTGGCTGCACGTGGTGTCGGGGATCCGCGGCACGGCCGACCGCGTGGGGCGGCTCGTGCCGGTGCTCGCCATCGGCGTGCCGCTGGTCGCGATCGGCGCGCCCCTCAGCGCCCTGGGATTCGGGGACACGGCCGTGCTGCCGTCGGTAGTCGGCGTCAGCGGCGGGGTGCTGCTCGCGGGCGCCGGACTCGCGTCGCTCTTCTCGGCGCGCTTCCCCTATCCCGCCTCGCGTCCGGGCGACAGCCCCTTCCACGCGCCGCAGACCGTCGGCGCCGGTGCGTCCACCGTGCCGACGCTGACCTTCATCGCCACGGTCGTGCTGGCGCTCCCGTCGGCGTGGCTCGGCTGGCTCGGGCTCGTGCACGGCGGCGCGTACCCGACGTGGTCGCTCGTGGTGGGGCTCGGGATCGGCGTCCTCGCGCTCCTGGTCGGCGTGGTCGGCGGGGGCCGGGTCTTCGAGCGCCGCGGGCCCGAGCTGCTCGCCTTCGCGCAGCGCCACTGATCCCGGTCCGCGGCCCGGGCGCGCCCTCCACGGGACCCGCGGCCACGCCGACCGGCGGAGTCGCGCGCGACATCCCCCGGGGTCGCGGCATGCGCGGAAAAGTACACTGGGACGATGGTCATCCTCAGCATCGAACAGTCCCCCGGGAGCCCCGCCCAGGGCGGCGGCACCGACACCCTCGACCGCGAGCTCGAGGAGCTCCTCGAGCAGGAGACGATCGAGCCCGGCGATCACGAGCGCTTCTCGCACTACGTGAAGAAGGACAAGATCCTCGAGTCCGCCCTCAGCGGCAAGCCCGTCAAGGCGCTCTGCGGCAAGAAGTGGCTGCCCGGCCGAGACCCCGAGAAGTTCCCCGTGTGCCCGGACTGCAAGCGCATCTACGAGGGCATGAAGGCGGAGTAGGCGCGCGTCTGCGCGACCGGCCTCAGGCGGTCGAGCCCTCCTCGGTCGGGATGGCCGGGTCGCCGGCGCGGAGCCGGAACGCCTGCGCCGGCAGGTCCCGCACGACGCGCGCGTGGTGCGCGCGGGCCGCGGCGGTGCCCTCCGCGCCGAGCCAGCGGGGGTCCGGCTCGCCTGCCTCGACGAGCGGCACGACGAGGTCGCGGTCGCCCGGGCGCGGATCCGGGTGCGGTCCGACCGTGACGAGCTCCGCGGTCGCGACGCCGTCGGCGTCGTGCCGGCGGAGCGCGGCCTTGAGGCCGCCCCGGCTCTGCTTGCCGGTCGAGCGCTTGGCGACGGCCACCCACTCGCCCCGTCCGCCCGCCTCGCGGTGGGCGACGAGCTTGAAGACCATCCCCGCGGCGGGGGCGCCGGACCCGGTGACGAGCGACGTGCCGACCCCGTACGAGTCGACGGGGGAGGCGGCGAGGCCCGCGATGCCGTGCTCGTCGAGGTCGTTGGTGACGGTGATCCGCGTGCCGGTCGCGCCCAGCGCGTCCAGCTGGGCGCGCACCTCGCCGACGAGGACGGGCAGGTCGCCGGAGTCGAGCCGGACGGCGCCGAGGCCCGTGCCCGCGACGCGGACCGCGGTCTCGACGCCCTGGCGCACGTCGTAGGTGTCGACGAGGAGCGTCGTCCCGGCGCCGAGGGCGTCGACCTGCGCCCGGAACGCCTGCTCCTCGGTGTCGTGCAGGAGCGTGAAGGAGTGCGCGGCCGTCCCCATCGTCGGGACGCCCCAGGTGCGGCCGGCCTCGAGGTTCGAGGTGGCGCTGAAGCCGGCGATGAACGCCGCGCGCGCCGCGGCGACGGCCGAGCGCTCGCCCGTGCGACGCGATCCCATCTCGGCGAGCGGGCGGCCGCCGGCGACCTGCACCATGCGCGCGGCCGCGCTCGCGACCGCAGAGTCGTAGTTGAGGACGCTGAGGACGAGGGTCTCGAGGATCACCCCGTCGGCGAAGGGCGCCTCGACCGTGAGCAGCGGCGAGCCGGGGAAGTAGACCTCACCCTCGCGGTAGCCGGTGATGCGGCCGCGGAAGCGGTAGTCGGCGAGCCAGGCGAGCGCCTCCTCGCCGACGACGCGCTCGGACCGGAGGTACTCCAGCTCGGCGTCGCCGAAGCGGAAGTCGCGGATCAGCTCGAGCAGGCGGCCGGTGCCCGCGACGACGCCGAAGCGGCGTCCGCTCGGCAGGCGGCGGGCGAAGCACTCGAACACGCACTCGCGGTCGTGGGTGCCCGCCTTCAGCGCTGCGTCGAGCATCGTCAGCTCGTACCGGTCGGTGAGGAGGGAGGTCGCCTGGTGCACGTGCCCAGCCTAGGGCGGCGCCCTCGCGGCGGCCCGTCGCGGAGGTCGCGGCGGCCGGCAGGCGGTCGATCCGCCTGGCGCACGCGCCGCGGCGATGACGGGGGTCCGGCCTAGGGTCGCAGCATGCAGCGCACCCGATGGATCCTGGCCGACCAGCTGGGCGACCACTTCGACGACGGCGGGCCGATGCTGCTCATCGAGTCGCGCGGGCTCCTGGCCCGGCGCCCGTACCACCGGGCGAAGGCGCACCTCATCCTCTCCGGCATCCGGCACCGCGCGCGGGCGCTGGGGGACCGGGTCGAGTTCCACCAGGTGGAGCACTACCGCGACGTGGTCACCGGCCGCGACGGCCTCGAGGTGGTCGACCCCTCGTCGCGCGGCCTGCGCCGGCTCGTGGCGGAGGTCGGCGCCGCGGTGCTGCCGAGCCGCGGCTTCGTCACGAGCGAGCAGGAGTTCGCGGAGTGGATGGCGGGCCGCACGTCGAACCGCCTCGTCATGGAGGACTTCTACCGCTGGTCGCGCGCCCGCACGGGCATCCTCATGGACGGAGACGATCCGGTCGGCGGCCGCTGGAACTACGACCACGACAACCGCGAGCGTCCGCCGAGGGGAGCCGCGAGCCTCGGCCTGCCCGAGCCGTGGTGGCCCGAGGAGGATGACATCGACGCCGAGGTGCGCGCCGACCTCGACGAGTGGGAGCGCAAGGGGCTCATGCGCTTCGTCGGCGAGGACGGCCCGCGGCGCTTCGCCGTCACGCCGGAGGAGGGCCGCCTGGCCCTCGAGGACTTCGTCGCGACCCGGCTCAACGACTTCGGCCCCTTCGAGGACGCCTCGCTCGCGGGCGACTGGACCATGGCGCACTCGCTGCTGAGCGCCACCATGAACATGGGGGTGCTGGATCCGGCGGACGTCATCGAGCGCATCGTCGCCGAGCACGCGGCGGGCCGTGCGCCCATCCAGAGCGTCGAGGGCATCGTGCGGCAGATCATGGGCTGGCGCGACTACGTCTGGCACCTCTACTGGGCCTTTGAGGACGACTACACCTCGCAGAACCGGCTCGACGCGCACCGGGGCGTGCCGAGCGCGCTGCTCGACCTCGACGCGTCCGGCATCGAGGCCGCGTGCCTCGCCCACGTGGTCGACAAGGTCCGCACGCACGGCTGGGCGCACCACATCGAGCGCCTCATGATCCTCGGCAACCTCGCCCTGCAGCGCGGCTACGACCCGTCCGCCATGAACGACTGGTTCATCGACTCGTTCGTCGACGGCACGCCGTGGGTCATGCCCGCGAACGTCGTCGGCATGGCGCTGCACGCGGACGGCGGCCAGATGGCGACGAAGCCGTACGCGGGAGGCGGCGCCTACATCGACCGGATGTCGGACCACTGCGGAGGGTGCCCCTTCGACCCCAAGGTGCGCGTCGGGCCCACGGCGTGCCCGTACACCGCGGGCTACTGGTGGTTCCTCGACCGCAACCAGGAGCGCCTCCGCGGCAACGCGCGCATGGCCCAGCCGCTCGCGGGGTTGAAGCGGCTGAGCGACCTGCCGGAGCTGGTCGCGCAGGAGGACGCGCGGCGCTCGATGTGAGCCGGGGGCCCGCGCACGCCGTCGCGCACGCTCCCGCCGCGCACGCCGCGGGAGCCGCCCGGCCCGCCGGTAGGCTGGCGTGATGAGCGACGCGCCGATCGGGATCTTCGACTCCGGCGTCGGCGGCCTCACGGTCGCCCGCGCGGTCGCCACCCTCCTGCCGCGCGAGTCCATCGTCTACATCGGCGACACGGCCCACACGCCCTACGGCGACAAGCCCATCGCCGACGTGCGCCGGTACGCCCTCGCCGTGCTCGACGACCTGGTGGAGCGCGGCGTGAAGCTGCTCGTCATCGCGTGCAACACCGCCTCCGCCGCCATGCTGCGGGACGCGCGCGAGCGGTACGACATCCCCGTCGTCGAGGTGATCCAGCCGGCCGTCCGCACCGCGGTCAGCGTCACCCGCAACCACCGCGTGGGCGTCATCGCCACGCACGCCACGGTCACGAGCCGCGCCTACGACGACGCCTTCGCGGCCGCGCCGCACCTGGAGCTCACCTCCGCCGAGGCGCCGCGCTTCGTCGAGTTCGTCGAGCGCGGCGTGACCTCCGGGCCCGAGCTCATGGCGGCCGCCGAGGGGTACCTCGCGCCGCTGCGGGCGGCGGGCGTCGACACGCTCGTCCTCGGCTGCACCCACTACCCGTTCCTCGAGGGCGCGATCTCGCTGCTCATGGGCCCCGACGTCACGCTCGTCTCGAGCGACACCGAGACCGCCAAGGACGTCTACCGCGAGCTGGTCTCCGCGGGCCTCGAGCGCCGCTCCGACGCGCCGCCCGTGATCCGCTACGAGGCCACCGGCGGCAGCGCGTCCGACTTCGAGGCGCTCGCGCGGCGGATGCTCGGCACGGGCGTCACGCACGTCGAGCTCGTCGAGACCGGCGCCATCCAGCTTCCCCGCCCGCCCCGGACGGACGCGGCGACGCATCCGGACCGGGACGGCACCCCCACCCCCGACACGAGCCGAGGCCGCACATGACCGACGACACCCCCCGCCACGACGGCCGCGCCGCCGACCAGCTGCGCGAGATCACCATCGAGCGGAACTGGAGCCAGCAGGCCGAGGGATCCGCCCTCATCTCCTTCGGGCGCACCCGCGTCCTCTGCACCGCGTCCTTCACGAACCGCGTCCCGCGGTGGAAGGCCGGCAGCGGCCAGGGCTGGGTCACCGCCGAGTACGCGATGCTGCCCCGCGCCACGAACGAGCGCATGGACCGCGAGGCCGTCAAGGGCAAGGTCGGCGGCCGCACGCACGAGATCTCGCGGCTCATCGGCCGCAGCCTCCGCGCCGTCGTCGACATGAAGGCGCTCGGCGAGAACACGATCGTCATCGACTGCGACGTGCTGCAGGCCGACGGCGGCACGCGCACGGCGGCGATCACGGGCGCGTACGTCGCCCTCGCCGACGCGCTCGAGTGGGGCCGCGAGCGCAAGTTCATTGCTCAGCGCGCCACGCCGCTGAAGGACAGCGTCGCCGCGGTCTCCGTCGGCATCGTCGACGGGAAGCCGCTGCTCGACCTCGCGTACGTGGAGGACGTGCGCGCCGAGACCGACATGAACGTGGTGATGACCGGGAGCGGCTCCTTCGTCGAGGTCCAGGGCACCGCCGAGGGCGCGCCCTTCGACCGCGCCGAGCTCGACGCCCTGCTCGACCTCGCGCTCGGCGGCGGCACCACGCTCACCGCGCTGCAGGCGCAGGCGCTCGGGCGCTGAGGGGACCGCCCGTGATCCCGCTCGTCCTCGCCACGCACAACGCGCACAAGGTCGAGGAGCTGCGCCGGATCCTCGGGGCCCGCCTCGACGGAATCGACCTCGTCGCCTACGACGGCCCCGAGCCTGTGGAGGACGGCACGTCCTTCGAGGAGAACGCGCTGATCAAGGCGCGCGCGGCGGCCCGGCACACCGGCCATGCGGCCCTCGCCGACGACTCGGGCATCGGCGTCGACGTGCTCGGCGGATCGCCCGGCATCTTCTCGGCGCGCTGGTCGGGTTCGTCGCGTGACAGCCGCGAGAACCTCGAGCTCCTGCTCTGGCAGCTCGGCGACGTGCCCGACGCGCATCGCGGCGCGCGCTTCACGTGCGCGGCCGCCCTCGTCGTGCCGACGGCCGACGGCCTCGTCGAGCGCACGGCGGTCGGCGTGTGGGAGGGATCCGTCCTCCGTGAGGTCGCGGGGGAGGGCGGGTTCGGCTACGACCCGATCTTCCGCCCGGCCACCGGCGGCGCCAGCGCGGCCGCGCTCACCGCCGACGAGAAGAACCGGGTCAGCCATCGCGCGCGGGCGTTCGACGCGATCATGCCGGTGGTCCGCCGGGAGCTCCTCGGCGAGGTCTGACCGCTCCTCCCGCTCTGCTGAGAGCGGGAGTCGTTCCCGACTGCGGCGCCGGCTGGATCCGCATGGCCGCGGGCCCGTACGGTGAACGCATGGCCCCCGGATCGCACGACCACGGCGCGGCCACGACCGACCGCCGGCGCCTCGTCGCGGCCCTCCTCATCACCGCCGTCGTGCTCGTGGTCGAGGTCGTCGGGGCGCTGGTCTCCGGATCCCTGGCCCTCCTCGCGGACGCCGGGCACATGACGAGCGACCTCCTCGGCCTCGGCATCGCGCTGGTCGCCACCGTCGTCGCCGCGCGTCCCGCGACCGACCGGCACACCTTCGGCTTCCAGCGCGGCGAGGTGCTCGGCGCGCTCGTGAACGGCCTGATCCTGTCGGTCGTCGCGGTCTACGTGGCCGTGCAGGGCGTCCAGCGGCTGCTCGCGCCGGAGAGCCCTGAGATCGACCCGCGCGTGATGCTCGTGGCCGCGGGCCTCGGCCTCGTCGCCAACGTCGCCGCGCTGCTCGTGCTGCGCGGGGGAGCGGAGCGCTCGATCAACCTGCGCGGCGCGTACCTCGAGGTGCTCGGGGACGCGTTCGGCTCGGTCGCGACCATCGTCGCGGGTGTCGTCATCGTGCTCACCGGCTTCGGCCGCGCGGACGCGATCGCGTCCCTCGTCATCGCCGCGCTCATCGTGCCGCGCGCGGTCGTGCTCCTGCGCGACGTCGTGCGCGTGCTCAACGAGTCGACGCCCGTGGGCACCGAGCCCGAGCGGATCCGCGCCCACCTGCTCGAGACCCCCGGCGTCACGGCCGTGCACGACGTGCACGTGTGGGCGATCACGTCGGGGTCGCCCGTCTTCACGGCGCACGTGGTCGTCGAGCCGGACGTGTTCCGCGAGGGCCGCACGGGGGAGCTCCTCGACCGGCTCGCAGGATGCCTCGACGACCACTTCGACGTCGAGCACAGCACCTTCCAGCTGGAGCCGGCGGAGCACGCCGGGCACGAGCACCGGCACCACGTCTGACGCGCGCTCCCGCGAGGGGCGGCGACCAACCGGGCCGCGATCGGCGTCAGGGCCGAGGACGCACCAAGCCGGCCGTCGTGCGGCGGGGCGGGATCAGCGGCGCGGGTCGTTCGACGGGTCCTGGTCGAAGGACTCGGGGGCGAGCGCGAGCTCCTCGCCGTCCTCCGCCGCGACGCCCGCCGCCTCCTCGTCGCGCGCGTGCTTGCGGGCGCGGAGGAAGTGGATGACGGTGGGCACCGCGGTCACGACGACGGCGCCGAGCAGCACGTAGTCGATGTAGTGCGTGACGAAGTCGCGGATGGGCGGGAACCCGTTGAGCAGGTGGCCGAGGAACGTGAGCCCGGCGCCCCAGATGAGCGCGCCGATCGCGTTGTAGAAGGAGTACTTGCGGTAGTCCATGTGGCCGACGCCCGCGGCGATGGGCGCGAACGTGCGCACGATGGGCACGAAGCGCGCCGCGATGACGGCGAGGCCGCCGAACCGCGCGAAGAACGCGTTGGTGCGCACGACGTTCTGCCGGCTGAAGATGCCCGAGTCCTTGCGCTCGAAGACCCGCGGACCGGCCTTATGGCCGATGAGGTACCCGACCTCCCCGCCCGCGAACGCGGAGAAGGCGATGGCGAGGCAGATCCACCAGATGTCGATTCCCGTGATGCCGGGGAGCGTCAGGCCCGCGATGACCAGCAGCGTGTCGCCCGGGAAGAGGAAGCCGAAGAGCAGGCCCGTCTCGGCGAAGATGATGAGGCAGATCCCGACGAGGGCGAATCCCCCGAACGACTCGATGAGGGTCGTCGAGTCGAGGAAGTCGAAGAGCTGGGGATGCACGTGTGGGGCTCCAGTCGTGGTGGGCCGCGACGACCCGTTCGATCGACCGGCGGCAGAGCACAGGATATCGGCAGCCGCCGCGAGCGCGCCGAGTCCCGGCCACCCCCGGTCGAGGGGCGCGGCGCCCTCAGTCGCCGAGCTCGGCGTGCCCGAAGAGGCCCGGGACGCCGCCGGAGTGCCAGAGCACGACGCGGTCGTCCTCGCCGATGGATCCGTCGCGCACGGCGGCGACGAGCCCCGCGGCCGCCCGGGCGGTGTAGGTGGGGTCGAGGAGGATCCCGGTGGTCCGCGCCACGAGGGTCAGGGCGGCCCGCGCCTCGTCGGTGAGGCGCGCGTACCCGGCGCCCACGCGGTCCGCGTCGATGCGGAGGCGGTCGGCCGCGATCCCCGTGCCGCGCTCGGCGAGGAAGCCGGCGACCACGGCGCGCGGGTCGCCGACGGCGCCGCAGTGCACGCCGAGGACCCGCTCCGGCCCGAGCGCCTCGACGAGCCCGGCCATCGTGCCGCCCGATCCCAGCGCGACGACCACGTGGTCCACCTCGCCGACCTGCGCCGTCAGCTCGTGGCCCGCGTCGACGAAGCCCTGCACGGAGTGCGCGTCGGATCCGCCGAACGCCACGCGGTGCACGCGCGCGCCCGAGGACTCGAGCTCGGCGACGACGGATCCCGCCCGCGTCTCGGCGCCGGCGTCGCCCGACCAGACGATCCGCGCCCCGTACAGCGCGTCGAGCAGCACGTTGCCGCGCTCGGCGACCTCGTGCCCCTCGAGCACGAGCACGACGTGGAGCCCGAGCGCCGCGCCGGCCGCCGCCGTCATGCGCGCGTGGTTGCTCTGCGCGGCGCCCGTGGTGACGACGGCGTCCGCGCGGCGCGCGACGGCGCGGCCGAGCGAGCGCTCGAGCTTCCTGGCCTTGTTGCCGCCGCCGCCCCAGCCGATGAGGTCGTCCCGCTTCATCAGCAGCCGGTCGGGTCGGAGCCCGACGGCCTCCGCGAGCCGCGGCACGGGGTGCACGGGCGTCGGCTCGGTCCAGAGGCGGAGGCGGTCGTCCACGGGTGCTCCTCGTCGCGGGTCGGAGCGCCGCGGCGGGCGGATCCGCTCCCCGTCGACCACGGGCGGGCGGGCCGCGCCCTCGTGCGGGAGAAGGGACTTGAACCCTCACGCTCGAAAGCACAGGAACCTAAATCCTGCGTGTCTACCGATTCCACCACTCCCGCGGGTGCCCGACCAGCTTAGGACGCCCCCTAATATGTTGATCGTGACAACGAAGACACTCGTAGCAGGCATCGACTCCTCCACGCAGAGCTGCAAGGTGGTCGTCCGCGACCTCGACACGGGCGCCCTGGTGCGCTCCGGCCGCGCGTCCCACCCCGATGGCTCGGAGGTGGATCCCGCGCACTGGTGGGACGCGCTCCTCGCGGCCGTCGCCGACGCGGGCGGCCTCGACGACGTCGCCGCCATCTCGGTCGGCGGCCAGCAGCACGGCATGGTCTGCCTCGACGAGTCCGGCGCCGTCGTCCGCGACGCGCTCCTCTGGAACGACACGCGATCCGCGCCGGCCGCCGCCGACCTCCGCGACGAGCTCGGCGCCGACGCCTGGGCGAGCGCCACGGGCGTCGTCCCGGTCGCGTCCTTCACCGCCACCAAGCTCCGCTGGCTGCGCGACGCCGAGCCCGAGAACGCGGCCCGCGTCGCCGCCGTCGCCCTCCCGCACGACTGGCTGACCTGGCGCCTCCTCGGGCACGGCGTCGGATCCCCGGACCTCGCGGCCCTCACCACCGACCGCTCCGACGCGAGCGGCACCGCGTACTGGTCCAGCGTCACGGGGGAGTACCGCCTCGACCTGCTGGAGCGCGCGCTCGGCCGCGTCGTCGGCCTGCCGCGCGTGCTCGGCCCCGGCGAGTCCGCAGGGCTGACGGGCGACGGCATCCCCGGCGTCCCGGCCGGCATCCCCGTCGGCCCCGGCGCGGGCGACAACGCCGCGGCCGCGCTCGGCCTGGGCGCGGTGCCGGGCGACGTGGTCGTCTCCATCGGCACGTCCGGCACGGTGTTCGCTGTCACGGCGGATCCCATCACCGACGCCTCCGGCACGGTGGCCGGCTTCGCGGACGCCACGGGCAACTTCCTCCCGCTCATCGCCACCCTCAACGCCGCCCGCGTGCTCGACGGCGGCGCGCGCCTCCTCGGCGTCGACCACGCGCGCCTGTCCGACCTCGCGCTCGAGGCCCCCGCGGGATCCGACGGCCTCGTGCTCCTGCCCTACTTCGAGGGCGAGCGCACCCCGAACCTGCCGGACGCGACCGCGTCGCTGCACGGCATGACCCTCCGCAACTCGACGCCCGCGACCATGGCCCGCGCGCACGTCGAGGGCATGCTGTGCGGCCTGGCCGACGGCCTCGACGCGATCACGCGCCAGGGCGTCGAGGTGGAGCGCGTGCTCCTCATCGGCGGCGGGGCGAAGAGCCGCGCGGTGCGGGAGATCGCGCCGACGATCTTCGGCGTCCCGATCCACGTGCCGGACGCGGGCGAGTTCGTCGCCGACGGCGCCGCGAAGCAGGCCGCGTGGATCCTCACGGGCAGCGTCCCCGAGTGGCCCCTCGCGGGCGACGAGGTCTTCGACGCGCCGGGCGTGCCCGCGGTCCGCGAGGCGTACGCGGCGGCGAAGGCGGAGCTGGGGTACTGACCCCGGTCGCGCGCTAGCGGCGCGACCTGTGGACGGCCCGTGCGGGATCGGGTCCTGATCAGCATCCTGTGCGGGTGCAGACGCGGACGCCCCTCGACATCATCTCCGGACGGGTGCGGGAGCGCCTCCGCGACGACGGCGCGAGCGCCGAGGCGGCGGGCACGGCGGTCGTCGTCCGCGAGGAGGTGCGGCGGTTCGCGGAGCAGGCGCTCGGGTCCGACGCGCGGCTCCTCGACGACGAGGCGGCGACCGAGCGCGAGGTGCTCGCCCGCATCACCGGCTTCGGCGCGCTGCAGCCCCTCCTCGACGACGACACGATCGAGGAGATCTGGATCAACGCCCCCACGCGCGTGTTCGTGGCACGCTCCGGCGTCCCCGAGCTGACGTCGCTCGTCCTCTCGGACGCGGAGGTGCGTGACCTCGTCGAGCGGATGCTGCAGTCCTCGGGCCGTCGGGTGGACCTGTCGACGCCGTTCGTCGACGCGTCGCTGCCCGACGGCTCCCGGCTGCACGTCGTCATCCCCGATGTGACGCGCCGCCACTGGGCCGTCAACATCCGCAAGTTCTCCCGGCGCATCCGCGACCTCGACCACCTCGTGGCCCTCGGCAGCCTCCCGCTGCAGGCGGCGGAGTTCCTCCGGATGAGCGTGCGCGCCGGGCTCTCCATCGTCGTGAGCGGGGCGACGCACACCGGCAAGACCACCATGATCGACGCGCTGCTGTCCGCCGCCCGCGCGTCCGACCGCATCGTCACGGTCGAGGAGACGTTCGAGCTGGATCCCGCCGGCCGCGACGTCGTGGCGATGCAGTGCCGGCAGCCGAGCCTCGAGGGCTCCGGCGAGATCACGCTCCGGCGCCTCATCAAGGAGGCGCTGCGGATGCGGCCCGACCGGCTCGTCGTGGGGGAGGTGCGCGAGGCCGAGTGCCTCGACCTCCTCATCGCGCTCAACTCCGGCGTGCCGGGCATGTGCTCCATCCACGCCAACAGCGCCCGTGAGGCCCTCGTGAAGATGTGCACGCTGCCGCTGCTCGCCGGCCGCAACATCGACTCGGCGTTCGTGGTGCCCACGGTCGCGAGCTCCGTCGACCTCGTCGTCCACCTCGAGGTGCGGCCCTCGGGCGCCCGGCGGGTGGTCGAGATCCTGGCGCCCGGCGGCCGTCATTCCGGGATGGTGATCGAGGCCAGCTCGGTCTTCGCGCTGGAGGACGGCGTGCTCACCGCCACGGGCGGCCAGCCCGCCCACCTCGCCAAGTACCACGCCGCGGGGCTCGACCCGCTCCGCGTGCTGGTGGCGGCGCCGTGAGGGTCGCGCTCGGCCTCGCCCTCGGGGCCGGCCTCCTCCTCATGCTCGCGCCACGCCTGTGGCCGTCGCGGCCGGAGGCGCCGGGCGGGCGTCGCGGGGCGGCGGACGCGGTGCACGACCGTCTCACGCACGCCGGCCTCGCCAAGGTCTCCGTCAGCTCCTTCCTCGCCATCTCGGTGCTCGTCGGCCTCGCGGCCGGGGTGCTGGTCGAGGCGCTGCTCCGGGTCGACGGCGCGGCGGTCGCGGCGGGGGTCGCGGGCACGGCCCTCCCGTGGATCGCGGTCGGTGCGCGCTCCGCCTCCCGGCGCCGCGCGTACCGTGCCGTCTGGCCCGACGTCGTCGACCACCTCGTGAGCGCGGTGCGCGCCGGGATGGGCCTGCCGGACGCGGTCGCCTCCCTCGCGGAGGCCGGGCCGGCCGTGCTCCGACCGGCCTTCCGCGCGTTCGCCGCGGACAACCGCACCACGGGCAGCTTCGGCGTCGCCCTCGACGAGCTCAAGGCGCGCCTCGCGGATCCCACCGCCGACCGCATCCTCGAGACCCTCCGCATGGCCAGGGAGGTCGGCGGCACCGAGCTGCCCGACGTGCTCCGCGGCCTCGCCCGCTTCCTGCGGGAGGAGGCCGCCATCCGCAGCGAGGCGGAGGCGCGGCAGTCGTGGGTCGTGAACGCGGCGAAGCTCGGCGTGGCCGCGCCGTGGATCATCCTGGCGCTCCTCTCCACCCGCTCGGAGGCGGCCGCCGCGTACGACACCCCCACGGGGACGGTCGTCATCGTGGTCGGCCTCGCCGTCTCCGCCGTGGCCTACCGGGTGATGCTCGCCCTCGGCCGCCTCCCCGAGGACCGGAGGTGGTTCGCGTGACGGGCGTCGAGTCGTGGGGCGCCGTGCTCGGGCTCGTCGCGGGTCTCGGCCTGTGGAGCATGCTCGGCGCGGTGCCGCGGCTGCGGCGGGCGCGACTGCTCGACCGCGTCGCGCCGCACGTGCTGGACGTCTCGGACGGGGCGCGGCGGCACCTCGCGCTCACCACCGTGCATCCGCTCCCGGTGCTCGGCACGCTCGGCGCGCCGGCGGTCGTGCCGTTGCGGCGGGGGCTGTCGCGCGTGCTCGGCGGCACCGAGCGCATCGAGCGTCTGCTGTCGCAGTCCGGATCGGCGGACGACGTGGAGCGTCACCGCTCCCGGCAGCTGGTCGGCCTGGTCCTGGGTGCCGCCGTCGGCGCGCTGACCGCGGCGGTCGTGGGCGGGGCGGCGCTGCTCGCGGGGACCCTGCCGCAGGCCCAGCTGGTCGTCGTCCCGATCGTGGGCGGCATCACGGGGCTCGTCCTCTGCGACACCGCGCTCGAGCGGCGGGCGAAGCGTCGCCTCATCCGCATCTCGGCCGAGCTGCCGACCGTCCTGGAGTTCCTGGCGCTCAGCCTCGCCGCGGGCGAGGGCCTGCTCGACGCGCTCCGCCGCGTGGCGCGCGTCGGATCCGGCGAGCTGGCCGCGGAGCTCGGGCGCGTGGTCGGCGACGTGGGGACGGGCATCCCGGTCGCCCGGGCCTTCGACGACCTCGCGCGACGACTCGCCCTCCCCGCGGTGTCGCGCCTGGTCGACCAGCTGGCCGGCTCGCTCGAGCGGGGCACGCCGCTCGCGGAGGTGCTCCGCGCCCAGGCGCAGGACGCGCGCGAGGTCGCCAAGCGCGAGCTCCTCGAGAGCGCCGGCCGCAAGGAGGTGGGGATGCTCGTGCCCCTGGTGTTCCTGATCCTCCCGCTCACCATCGTCTTCGCCCTCTTCCCGGGCGTCTTCGTGCTGCAGCTCGGGCTGTAGCGCACCACCACCCCCACCGATCGAGAGGCATGACATGACCCGTCCCCACGCAGGCAGCGACACGACGACGACGCGCGTCGGCGACCTGGCCGACGACCGCGGCGACGTGCCGGGCTGGGTGCTCATCACCCTGATGACCGCCGGGCTCGTCGTCCTCCTGTGGAGCGTCGCCGGGCCGCTGCTGCAGAACGTCTTCACCCAGGCCATCGACCGGGTCACGTCCTTCTGATGCGCGACGACCGCGGCTCGGCCCCGGCCGAGTTCGTCATGGTCGGCGCGCTCCTGGTCGTGCTCGCCCTGTCGGTCGTGCAGCTCGCCCTCGCGCTGCACGTGCGCACGACCGTGCTCGACGCCGCCGCCGAGGGGGCGCGGGTCGCGGCGCTCGCCGGCTCGACGCGGGCGCAGGGGGTGGAACGGACGCACGACCTCATCGCCGCGGCCGTCGGCGAGCGGTACGCAGGGGACGTGACCGCGGCGACCGGCACCGTGCTCGGCCACCCGGTGGTCAGCGTCACCGTGCGCACCACGCTCCCGCTGCTCGGCCTCCTCGGCGTCGACCGCGGGCTGGAGGTGACCGGGCATGCGGCCGTGGAGCGCCTGGGCTGACGACCGCGGGTCGGCCGCGCTGGAGTTCATCACCGCCGGGGTGCTGCTGCTCGTGCCGCTCGTCTACCTCGTGCTCGCCCTGTCGGCGATCCAGGGCGCGGCGCTCGCGACGGAGGGAGCGGCGCGGCAGGCGGCGCGCGTGTACGTGCGGGCCGACGACGACGCGGCGGGGCGCCGGGAGGCTGAGGCAGCGGTCGACGTGGCGCTCGCCGACCAGGGCGTCCCTCCCACGGGCATCGCCCTCGACATCACGTGCACGCCGGATCCGCGCTCATGCCACGTCCCGCGCTCCCTGGTGCACGTGTCCGTGCGCGTGTCAGCCGACCTGCCGCTCGCACCGCCGGTCGTGGGACCGGACGCGCCGGGGGCCGTGGTCGTCGCCGGAGCGGCGGACGAGCGCGTGTCGGTCTTCACCCGGAGCGCGCCGTGAACTGCCGGGCCCGCGACCGCTGGGCCCGCCACCGCCGGGTCGCGAGGATCACGCCTGCGCACGCAGCCGCGAGCGCGACCGGCGACGACGAGGGCTCCATCCTGCTGCTCGTGATCGCGGCGTGCGCCCTCGGTCTCGCCGTGATCCTCATGGTCTCCGCCGCATCGTCCCTGTACCTCGAGCGCGTGCGGCTCTCCGACCTCGCGGACGCCGCCGCGCTCGCCGGAGCCGAGTCCTTCGACGTCGACGGGCCCGTCGACCCGGCGGCCCTCGACGCGCCGGCCGGCGGGGTGCCGCATCCGGTGCTGACGGACGCCGGGGTGGCCGACACGGTGACGCGCTTCCTCGCCGAGGAGCCGACGACCGGCCTGCACGAGCTGCGCGTCGACGCCGCCGCCTCGCCCGACGGCCGCAGCGCCCGCGTCACCCTGTCGAGCACGTGGATCCCGCCCGTCGCCTCCCTGCTCGTGCCGGACGGGGTCCGCATCGACGTGACGAGCACGGCCCGCGGCGTCCTGGTCGGGCCGGGCGCGGCGACGCCGGGACCGGTGGGAGGCGGCTGAGCAGCCTCCCGCGATCACGCGTCGGGGCACCGGCTCGCGGTGCTCCCGACGACGTCGCGGTGCCGACGCGACCGGCCGCCGTCAGCGCGCGGGCCGCGGCCTCCGGGGTACGTACCGGGGCACGTACCGCACGAGGATCCCGGCGCCGATGAGGCCGAGCACCCCCATCACGCCGCTGGCGACGGCGAGCGACGCGGCGGAGGTGAGCGCGGCGATGAGGAGCGGGGAGGCGGCGCTGCCGGCGTCGCCCGTGAAGCGCCAGGCGCCGAGGAACGGGGCGGGATCCTCGCGCGGGGCGAGGTCGGCGCCGAGGGTCATGAGGATCCCCGATCCCACGCCGTTCGCGACCGACATGAACATGGCCACGCCGATGAACCACTGCACGCTCGTCGGCAGGTCCGGCGTGAGCGCGAGCACGAGGTAGCCGATCCCGAGCCCGACCATCGACGGCACGGCGCTCCAGAGGCGGCCGAAGCGGTCCATGATCTGGCCGCTCGCGTAGAAGAGCGCGAAGTCCACTCCGCCCGCGATGCCGATGATGAGCGCCGTGTTCGCGTCCGAGATGCCGATGCTCACGGCCCACAGGGGGAGGAGCACGCCGCGGCCCGCGCGCATCGCGCCGATGAGGGCCGCGCCGGATCCGAGCTTCACGAGCACGCCCTTGAAGCGCCAGAGGGTGCGCGCGAGGCCGGCCGACTCGCGGGCCGGGGGAGCGGTGCCCGCGGCGGCCGCGACCGACTCGTCGTCCTGCGGCTCGCCGGCCGTCGCGGGGGCGGCGCTCTGCAGGTCGGCCGCGCGGTTGCGGCGCACGACGTCCATCGGGTCCGGCAGCACGAGCAGCGTGACGGCTGCTGCCAGGCACGCGACGATGTGGATGACGAACGCCGACTGCGACGCCCCGGTCAGGTGGATCACGCCGGCCGCGAGGAACGGCCCGACGAAGTACCCGGCGCGGAACGTGCCGCCGAGCGTCGACAGCGCGCGGGCGCGGTACGCCTGCGGCACGAAGCTCGTCATGAACGCGTGCCGGGCGAGCGCGAACACGGCCGTCGAGACGCCGATGAGGAACACGCCCACGCCCAGCACGAGCGGGTTCGGCGCGAGGAGGCACAGCACCAGGCCGCCGATGGAGACGAACGCCGCGCCGATCATCGCGGTGCGCTCGCCGATGCGGCTCACCACGGATCCGCTCGGGATGTCGCCCACGAGCTCGCCGAGCATGATCATGCCGCCGATGAACGCGGCTATCGCGAGCGAGGCGCCGAGGCTGCCCGCGACGATCGGGATGATGGGGATGATCGCCCCCTCGCCGATGGAGAAGAGGAGCGCGGGGAGCAGCGCCGGGAGCGCCACCGCGCGGAGGGAGAAGGGGGTCTCGGGGCTGGACATCGCCCCCGAGCCTACGCGCGGGCGGCCGGGGTCCCGGCCGGGCCTGCCGGTAGGCTGGGCGGCACCATGATCGACCAGGACTTCTCTTCGCGGATCACAGAATTGCGCGACACCTACTCCAACATCCGCTCGGTCGTCGGCGTCGAGCGCCTGCAGCAGGAGGTCGAGGAGCTGAGCGCCCAGGCGGGCGAGCCCGACCTCTGGGACGACACGGAGAAGGCCCAGAAGGTCACGAGCGACCTCAGCCACCGGCAGTCCGAGCTCGCCCGGATCGACGAGCTGCAGCGCCGCCTCGACGACCTCGACGTGCTCGTCGAGATGGCCAAGGACGACGAGGAGTCCGCCGAGGAGGCGGTCGTCGAGCTCGACGGCATCACCAAGATCATGGACGAGCTCGAGGTGCAGACGCTCCTCAACGGCGAGTTCGACCCGCGCCCCGCCGTCGTCACGATCCGCGCGGGCGCCGGCGGCGTCGACGCCGCCGACTTCGCCGAGATGCTCATGCGCATGTACCTGCGCTGGGCCGAGCAGCACGACTACTCCGCCACCGTGCTCGACACCTCCTACGCGGAGGAGGCGGGCATCAAGTCGGCGACCTTCGAGATCGACGCGCCCTACGCCTTCGGCACGCTCTCGGTCGAGGCCGGCACGCACCGCCTCGTGCGGATGAGCCCCTTCAACTCCGCCGGCAAGCGCCAGACGTCGTTCGCCGCCGTCGAGGTCGTGCCGCTCATCGAGCAGACCGAGTCGATCGAGATCCCCGAGAACGACATGCGGGTCGACGTGTTCCGCTCCTCCGGCCCCGGCGGCCAGTCCGTCAACACGACGGACTCGGCGGTGCGCATCACCCACCTGCCCACCGGGATCGTCGTCACCTGCCAGAACGAGAAGAGCCAGATCCAGAACCGCGCCGCCGCCCTCCGGGTGCTGCAGTCGCGCCTGCTCCTCGTGCAGCGCGAGCAGGAGGCGGCCACCAAGAAGGAGCTCGCCGGCAACATCACGGCGAGCTGGGGCGACCAGATGCGCAGCTACGTGCTCGCGCCGTACCAGATGGTCAAGGACCTCCGCACGGAGCACGAGGTCAACAACCCGTCGAACGTGTTCGACGGCGACCTCGACGGCTTCATCTCCGCGGGCATCCGCTGGCGCAAGTCGCCCGACCGCGCCTGAGAGAGTCCGGGGGACCGCCCGCCGCGGTGAGTCGATGCGGCGTTCGGAGGGTCTGGTGCCTAGGGTCGTACCGACATGATCAGGTTCGACCACGTATCCAAGGTGTATTCCGGCAACCCCCGACCGGCGCTGAGCTCCGTCGACCTCGAGATCCTCCGGGGGGAGTTCGTCTTCCTCGTCGGCGCGTCCGGGTCCGGCAAGTCCAGCTTCCTGCGTCTCGTGCTCAAGGAGGACCGGCCCACGCAAGGGACGATCCACGTCCTGGGCCAGCAGCTGAACCAGCTGTCGAGCCGCAAGGTCCCCTACTACCGGCGGAGCCTGGGGGTGGTGTTCCAGGACTTCCGCCTGCTGCCGAACAAGTCCGTGTTCGACAACGTGGCCTTCACCCTCCAGGTGATCGGCAAGTCCCGCGGCTTCATCCAGGAGGCCGTCCCCGACGTCCTCAACATGGTGGGCCTCCAGGGCAAGGAGCAGCGGCTCCCGCACGAGCTCTCCGGCGGCGAGCAGCAGCGCGTCGCGATCGCGCGCGCCGTGGTCAACAAGCCCGCCGTGCTCCTCGCGGACGAGCCCACCGGCAACCTGGACCCGCTCACGAGCGCGGGCATCATGCAGGTGCTCGAGCGGATCAACGCCAACGGCACGACGGTCATCATGGCCACGCACGACTCCGGCATCGTCGACCAGATGCAGAAGCGCGTCATCGAGCTCATCGGCGGCGAGGTCGTCCGCGACGAGCTCGGCGGCCAGTACCAGACCTCGGCGATCGACCTGCCGCGCACGGCCGAGAACGCGGTCGGCGTGAACCCGGAGCACCCGCCCGTCGCGGCGCCCACGCCCGTGTTCGTGCCCGCGGCGCCGCTCCCGGCACCCGTGCGCCCGACCGCGCCCGCCGCTCCCGCCACCGCGGCGGAGCGACGCGAGCAGGCGCGTCGCGACAAGCAGCGCCGCGCCGACGAGAAGGCGCGCGCCAAGGAGGAGGCGACCCGCGAGGCCGCGGCCGCTAAGGCCGCGCGCAAGGCCCCGAAGGAGAAGGCGCCCGCCGCCGCCGCCGCGGCACCGGTCCCCGAGGCCGCAGGGGAGGCCCCCGCGACGCCGGAGCCCGCCGCGCCCCTCGTCCCCGCTGCGTCGCCCGTCCGCGAGTCGACGACGCCCCGTCCCGACCGCGACGCCGCACGGACGTCCACGCCCTCTGCCTTCGCGGAGGCGGCCCGCGTGGATCCGCTGCCCGCGTCCGCCGCGGCGCCCGCGCCCGCCGTGGCCTCCGCGTCCGCCGCGACGCCGTCGTCCTCCGCCGCGCTCACCGGGTCCCTACCCGACGACGGCGAGCCCGCCTCCCGTCCGGCCGACGCCGCCCCCGCGGCGGACGACCGTCCCCAGTCCGCGCCGCGGGAGACCGCGCGTCCCGACGCCGGGACGGCGCGCCGACCCGTGGAGGAGCAGACGCCGTCCCGAGCCGTCCCCGTGGTCCGTGAGTCCACCGACGAGCCCGACCGGGAGTCCGCTCCGGTCGACGACGCGCCGCCGTCCGCCTCGACGCCGCGGGCGCCCAGCCGCCGCAACGGCGGCGGAGCGGCACCCGCCGCGCCCAGCACCGGATCCATCCGCCGCCTGCCGGAGGGGACGGGCGTGATCCGCCTCCCCGACCTGTCCGACGGGCAGGGCGGCACCGCGCCCGCCGACGGGCGCGACGACGCCGAGCTCGCCGAGCTCGGCCTTGCCGAGAAGCTGGGGCTCCGCGCCCGCGGCGAGTCGCCGGACGACACCGGCGCACAGGATGTGGGGCCCACGCGATGAGACTCGGACTCGTCCTCTCCGAGGTCGGCCACGGCCTCCGTCGGAACGTCAGCATGGTCGTCTCGGTCGTGCTCGTCACCTTCATCTCCCTCACGTTCGTGGGCGCCGCCGTGCTGCTGCAGATGCAGATCGGCCAGATGAAGAACTACTGGTACGACCGCGCCCAGGTCGCCATCGACTTCTGCACCGACACGTCGGTGCCGAGCGAGACCTGCGTCAACGGCAAGGCCACCCAGGAGCAGATCGACGCGGTCAAGGAGCGGCTCGACAGCGAGACGCTCGCCCCGTTCATCGACAAGTACTACTTCGAGGACCAGGACACGGCGTACAAGAACTTCCAGGAGCAGTTCAAGGGCGATCCCGTCACCGAGCTGGTGCAGCCGGAGTTCCTCAACGAGGCGTTCTGGGTGAACCTCAAGGACCCGTCGAAGTCCGACATCCTCAGCGACAGCCTCTCGGGGCTCGCGGGCGTGGAGAACGTGACGGACCAACGGCAGTACCTCGACCAGATCTTCTCGATCCTCAACGCCGCCAGCCTCACCGCGGTCGGCATCGCCGGGCTCATGCTCGTGGCCGCCGCGCTCCTCATCGCCACCACCATCCGGCTGTCCGCGTTCTCGCGGAGACGGGAGCTGGGCATCATGAGGCTGGTCGGGGCGTCGAACCGCTTCATCCAGACCCCGTTCATCCTCGAGGGCGTGTTCGCGGCGCTCATCGGGAGCGTGCTCGCCAGCGCGGCGACGGTGGCGCTCGTGAAGTTCTTCGTGCAGGGGTTCCTGAGCTCGAGGCTCACGTCGATATCCCTGGTGAACATGGACGACGCCCTGCTGGTGGTGCCGATCCTGCTCGCGGTCGGCGTCGTGCTGTCGGCGGTGTCGGCGAACTTCGCGATCAGCAGGTACCTCCGGATCTGATCCTCCGGTAGGCTGATGGGCTGCCCGGATCCGGGCGCATCCACCTGAAACATCGAGGAGTCCACCGTGCCCAGGGAACGTGGCGAGAAGGTGGTGGCGACCAACCGCAAGGCGCGCCACGACTACACCATCGAGTCGACCTACGAGGCGGGCCTCGTGCTCACGGGCACCGAGGTCAAGTCCCTCCGTCAGGGACGGGCGTCGCTCGTCGACGGCTACGCGTTCGTCGACGCCGGCGAGGCGTGGCTCGACGCGGTGCACATCCCCGAGTACAACCAGGGCACCTGGAACAACCACCCGGTCAGGCGGAAGCGCAAGCTCCTCCTGCACAAGGAGCAGATCCTCAAGATCCACTCCAAGGTGAAGGAGGGCGGCTACACGGTCGTCCCCCTGCAGCTCTACTTCGTCGACGGCCGCGCCAAGGTGGAGCTCGCCGTCGCGAAGGGCAAGAAGGAGTACGACAAGCGCCAGACGCTCCGTGAGCGCCAGGACAAGCGCGAGGCGGACCGCGCCATGTCCTCGCACCGCCGGCTCGGCGAGTAGGCGCGCACCGGTCCTCCCGGTGGTGCGGCCGGCTCGCGTCGGCTACCATTGAGGGCTGGCCGGGGTTCGCTCCGGCCGACGTTTGACAACTCGACAGCGTGGAACATGCGACCCGGCTCGGGCACCGACAGGTGCACGGTCGTGCATGGGGATGATCGGTTTCGACATTGCCTGCAAAACTGCGAGAAGCGGGTCGAGGATGCAGGGTCATCTCGTAAACGATCTCTGCAAACTACAACTGCCGAAAACAAGCAGTCGTCCTTCGCTCTCGCTGCCTAAGCGAGCGAACTAACAGGACCGTCGACCCGGGGATGCTCTCTATCCGGTAAGTCGGCGTCAGAAAAGGGAGCTCGCTGCGCGGTCGTGCCTCAGGGCCGCGCGGGACTCGAACTGAGGCTGGGCCCGTCGGATCAGATGCCAGGAGCAAGTTCCGGGGCCGAGCAGGACGTCTTTCCTGGATACACCCGTAGAAGGCGCAGGCTTACAGCAGTGGACCGGGGTTCGATTCCCCGCATCTCCACCATCGCGTCGCATGTCCCACGCTCGTCGAGGGCCGGATCCGTCCGGTCGACGCGGAGGCCCCGTCCACCCGGACGGGGCCTTCGTCGTCCGTGGAGCCGGATCAGCCGACGGGTGCGCGGTGTGTCGCGGGCGCGGGAGCCCCCGGGTCGCTCGTCGCGAGGGCCGGAGCCGTCGTCCCCACCGCGGGCGACACCGTGCGGCCGCCACGTCGCCTCCGTCCGCCCGAGCGTCCGTAGACGAGGTACATCGTGAGCCCCATGATGACCATGAGCAGCACCGTGTAGACGAACGTGATGCCCATGGAGTCGAGGTTCGCCTCGCCCTCCGTGCTCGCCTTGATGGCGATGCCGAGCGGCTCGTACAGCGGCTGGTAGAGGAAGACCGCGGCGTCGTAGTCGTCGAGCAAGCTGTTGAAATTGAGCGCCGTGATGGCGGCGACCGTGGGGATCACGAGCGGCACCAGCACCCGCCGGAACGTCGTGAGCGACTTCGCGCCGAGGATCCGCGCCGCGTCCTCGAGCGACTGCGGCACGCTCGCGAACGCCGCCTTCAGCAGGCGCAGGGTGAACGGCACCTTGACGATGATGTAGGCCAGGAGCAGCAGCCAGGTCGTCCCCGTGAGCACCTGGCCGCCGATCAGCGGCTGCGGCCGGTCGAACGTCTGCAGCAGCGCGAGCGCGATGAGGATGGTCGGCAGGATCCACGGAATGTGCAGCAGGTACTCGAGCGTCGCGGTGACCCAGTTGCGGTTGCGCTGGATCATGCGCGCGACGAACAGGAGGCCTGCCACGACGATCACGGCGGCCAGCGCGCTGTAGACGAGGCTCACGATGAAGGGCCGGAGCACGTCGGGGGAGCCGAGGACGGTCGCGTAGTTCCGCAGCGTGAACGAGTCCCACGTGATGGTGCCCGTCTGCACGCTCTTCGAGTCGAGGAACGAGAACAGCACGATGAGGATCACCGGCAGCGAGTAGACCACGAACAGCGCGTACGCGACGACGTGCACGACGCCGTTCACGATCGGGTTCCGGATGCGCTGCTTCTGCAGCGGCGTCGCGACCTTCGCCACCGAGAAGTACACGCCCGACTTCTCGACGCGGTTCATGATCGCGAGCAGCACGATCGTCGCGACGCCCAGCACGATCGCGAGGAGCGCCGCGAGGTCGCGCGAGCTCGTGCTCTTGGAGAACGTGACGATCATGGGCGCCACCGTCTGGAAGCCCGTGCCGCCGAGCACCAGGGGAGCGGTGAGCGCCCCGAGGCCGGTGAGGAACGTGAGCACGGTGACCGCGAAGATCATGGGCCGCAGGGCCGGCAGCACGATGCGGAAGAGGATGCGCCCGTTGCCCGCGCCCATGCTCCGGGCCGCCTCGATGGTCTGGTGGTCGATCGCCGCGAGCGACGAGCGGAGGAAGAGCGTGTGGTTCGTGGTGGTGGCGAAGGTCATCACGATGACGACCGCGAAGTAGCCCGAGAACCAGTCGGGGTCGAGGTCGGGGAACGCGCGCTGCGCGATGGCGGTCACGAACCCGTAGCGGCCGTAGATGAAGTCGTAGCCGGCCGCGAGCACGATGCCGCCGTAGATGAGCGTCGTGGCGTAGCCGAGCCAGAGGACGCGGGATCCGCGGACCACGAAGTACTCGGTCACCAGCACGATGAAGATGCCGACCACGTTGACCGTGATCGCGAGGGTGACCGCGAGCAGGAGGCTGTTGCCCACGCTGCGCATCGCCCGGTCGGAGCTCACGAGCTTCTCGAGCGCGCGGCCGCTGAAGGCGCCGTCGGGGAAGAAGGTCGTGACGAGCAGGTTCGCGTTCGGGAACACGAGGAACGTGACGACGAACCAGAGCGCGGCGATGAGCACCACGACGCCGAGCGGGGAGCGCAGCAGGGCGCGGACGGGGGTGCGCACGGCTACGACCGGTACTGCAGGATCGCGGCCGGGTCGATGCCCACGACGACCTCGGTGCCGGGCGCGAGCGGCGGGGCGCCCGTCTCGGCGACGAGCGCCTGGACGGCGTCGTCCCCGAGGTCGACCCGGTAGGTGCTGTAGGACCCGTGGTACGACCGCTCGGCGACCACGCCGTCGATGCGCACGCGGCCCGCGTCCGCCGGGGTGGCCCCGCGCGGATCCACCGACACGCGCTCCAGGCGCACGTAGGCGCGGCTCGAGGCGTCGAGGTCGGTCGCGCCGGCGTCGCGGAGGCGGGACACCGTGGCGGGGCCGAGCGCGTTGATGGCGCCGACGAAGGTGGCGACGAACTCGGTGGCCGAGCGGTCGTAGATGTCCTCCGGGGTGCCGACCTGCTCGATCCGCCCCGCGTCGAAGACGGCGATGCGGTCGCTCATGGTGAGCGCCTCCTCCTGGTCGTGCGTGACGTACACGGTCGTGATGCCCAGGCGGGACTGCAGGCCCTTCAGCTGGTCGCGCAGCTGCACGCGGAGCTTCGCGTCGAGGTTCGACAGCGGCTCGTCGAGCAGGAGGATCCGCGGCTCGAGCACGAGCGCCCGCGCGATGGCGACGCGCTGCTGCTGACCGCCGGAGAGCTCCGCCACGTTCTTGTCGAGCTGCGCCTCGCTCAGCTCGACCTGGTCGGCCATGGCGCGCACGAGCCGGTCGGTCTCGGCCTTGCCCGCCTTCCGCACCGTGAGGCCGAACGCGATGTTCTGCCGCACCGACATGCTCGGGAAGAGCGCGTAGTTCTGGAACACCATGCCCACGCGGCGCTTCTCGCTCGGCAGCCGCGTGGCGACCTGGCCGTCGATGACGATGTCGCCGCGGCTCGGGTCGACGAAGCCGGCGAGGGTCCGCAGTGCCGTCGTCTTGCCGCAGCCGGACGGCCCGAGGAGCGTGAAGAACTCGCCCTCGTGGATCTCGAGGTCGAGCCCAGGGATCGCCACCTGGTCGCCGAAGCGCACCTCGACGTCGTCGAAGCGGATCATCAGGGCAGGTACTCCAGCTCGGTCTTCTCGACCCAGTCGGCGATGTGCTCGCGCACGAAGCCGTAGTCGACGTCCTGCTTGTCGAGCGACTCGATGAGCTCCTTCACGGCAGGCAGCGCCTTCTCGCGCGCGGTCGTGTTGACGGGATAGCTCGAGAACTTCTCCGCGAACGCGCCCTGGACGTCGGCGCTGCCGAACCAGTCGATGAACGCGCGGGCGCGCTCCTCCTTCTTCGTGCCGGCGATCTCGGCGATCTGCTCGGTGACGAACGGGACGCCGGCCTTCGCGGGCACGATCTCGGTGGTCGTGCCGTACTGCGCGTCGCGCGCCGCGATGCCGCTCGAGGGGAGCGTGCCGAACGCGACCTCGCCGCGGGAGAGGCGGGCGTAGAGGTCCGTGCCCTCGACCGCGGGGGATCCGTTCGCGAAGTAGTCCTTCACGACCTGCCAGCCGGCGTCGCTGATGCCGAGGTCGCCGTCCGGGTCCTCGTAGGGCGCGAGGAGGCCCGCGAGGATGAGCTGCGGGGTCGCCTCGCCGAGGCGCGTGTTCACCTCGTACTTCCCCTCGTACTTCGACGAGTAGAGGTCCGTGACGTCCTTCGGCACGTCGCCGCCCGAGGTCTGCTTCGCGTCGTGCACGGTGACGATCGCCTGCTCCACGAGCGGCCAGTACGCGCCGTCGGCGGGGTCGCCCGCGGCCTGGTCGACCTCGTCCGACCACGCGGGCGTGTAGGCGGTGATGGCGTCCTCCGCCTTGAGGTTCTCGAAGTACATGTTGTTGAGGCCGAACACCACGTCCCCGACGGGGTTGTTCTTCTCGGCCACGATGCGGTTCGCGAGGTCGGCGCCGCCGAGGCCCACGATCTGGATGTCGAAGCCCGCCTTCGCCGCCTCGGCCGTGACCCAGTCGCCGCGGCCGTCGCCGTTGGAGTTCGTGTAGACGATGAGGGTGTCGCCCGAGGCGGGGGAGGCGCCGGGCTCCGCGCTGCCGCCGCCCGACGACCCGCATCCGGCGAGGGCGAGCCCGGCCGCGACGACGGCGGCGATCGAGGCGGGGAGACGGCGGGCGCGGTTCTTCATGGTGTCCTCTCGGAGGGAGCACGGCGGCGTGCTCGCGGGCGGCGCCGATCCGGCGCGAAGTCCTCACCCTAGGAGCGGGATCCACGGCGGCCCGGCCCCGCGATCGCTGTTGGCGCGCTGTTCAGCGCAGGGACACCCCGGACGATTCCCTCAGGTGAGGAGCAAGCTGGTCGGGGCGCGTCGCGCCGCTCGCGGGAGCGGGAATACATAGCACGTGCATTGGATTCGATACCTCATGACCGGACGCACCACCGCGGAGACCCCCTCGACCACCAGCCCCGCCGACGACGATCGCGACCGCACGCGCTGGCAGGCCTTCTGGGTCTGCGTGGGCGTCGCGGCCCTGACGATCCTCGACCTCTCGAAGGTCAACGTCGGGCTGCCGTCGATCGAGGAGTCGCTGGGCGCCGGATCCACCGACCTGCAGCTCATCGTCGCCGGCTACGCGCTCGCGTTCGGGCTGGCGCTGGTGCCGGCTGGCCGCCTCGGCGACATCCGCAGCCGCCGCCTCATGTTCGTGATCGGCCTCAGCGCCTTCACGCTCGCGAGCCTGCTCTGCGCCCTCGCGCCCGACGTGAACACGCTCGTGGTCGCGCGGATCCTGCAGGGCGTCGCCGCGGGCATCCAGATGCCGCAGGTGCTCGGCCTCATCCAGCAGCTCTTCCAGGGCGAGGAGCGGGCGCGCGCATTCGGCCTGTTCGGCGCCGTCGTGGGCGTCTCCACGGCGTTCGGCCCGACCGTGGGCGGCCTGCTGATCCAGCTCGGCGGCCCGGAGGACGGCTGGCGGCTGCTCTTCTGGATGAACATCCCGCTGGGCATCGCGGCCATCCTCTTCGCGCTCAAGCTCCTGCCCCGGCGTCAGGCGCGGCCGGAGGGGAAGGTGGGGCTGGACCCCGTCGGCATCGTGCTCCTCGCGGTCGCGACGTTCTCGCTCATGCTGCCGTTCGTGCTCACGACCGGCGGACCCGACGACGACCCGCGCCGCTGGCTCTCGCTGGCGGTCGCCGTGGTCGCGGCCGCGCTCTTCGTGGCCTGGGAGCACCGCTACGCGTCGCAGGGCAAGTCGCCCGTCGTGCACTTCGCGCTGTTCCGGCTGTCGTCGTACCGCAACGGCATCCTCATCGCGACGGCCTACTTCGCCGCGATCCCCGCGGTGTTCCTGCTCACGACGCTCTACCTGCAGCAGGGCCTCGGCCTCGCCCCCGTGTTCGCGGGCATGGTCGGCATCCCGTTCGCCCTGTCCTCGGCCGTGACGGCGTGGATCGGCGGGCGCCTCGTGTCGCGCCTCGGCCGGCAGCTGGTGGTGATCGGCCTCGCGGTCGTCGTGGTCGGGATCACGCTCCTGCTGCTCGCGGCCGTGCTCACGCCGCGCGAGGTCACCCCGTGGGCCATGGCCGCGGCCATGCTCGTGGCGGGGGTCGGCGCGGGCTTCGTCATCTCGCCGAACCAGACCCTGACGCTCGCGGAGATCCCGGTCACCGAGGGCGGCGTCGCCGGGTCCATGGCGCAGGTCGGCCAGCGCGTGGGGACCGCCGTGGGCGTCGCGGCCGCGTCGGCCACGTTCTTCAGCACGCTCTACGCGGAGGCGGCGGGCGGATCCGACGCCAGCCTCGCCGTGTACCACGACGGCTTCCGCAACGGCTTCCTCGTCACGATCTCGCTGGTGGCGGTCGCGCTCCTGCTCGGGCTCGTGGACCTCGGGCAGCGTCGCCGCCGTCAGCGGGCCGCGACCGCCTGAACCGGTCGGGCCGGGCGCGCCGCTCCGGATCCGGCGTCAGCGCGCGACGACCCCCAGCACGGCGTCGTGCAGGTGGCCGTTCGTCGCGAGCGCCGACCCGTGCCACGGCCCCGCCTCGCCGTCGATCGACGTGAAGCGGCCGCCCGCCTCCTCGATCACGGGGATGAGCGCGGCCATGTCGTAGGGCTTGAGGTCGTGCTCGCCCGCGATGTCGAGGAGCCCCTCGGCCAGCAGCATGTAGGCCCACATGTCGCCGAAGTCGCGCGAGCGCTTGACGCGGCCGGACAGGTCGAGGAGCTCCTCGAGCCGGTCGGCGTCGCGCCAGCGCTGCACGCCGGCGACGCTCATGGAGGCGTCCTCGAGCCGGGCGACGTCCGAGACGCGGATGCGCCGCTCCTGGGAGGTGGTGGCCTGCCCGAGCGTGTCGTCGACGTAGGCGCCGAGGCCCGTCGCGCCCCACCAGCGGCGGCCGAGCGCGGGCGCGCTGACGACGCCGACCACGGGGACGCCGTCGACCGCCAGCGCGATGAGGGTGCCCCACACGGGCACGCCGCGCGCGAAGTTCGAGGTGCCGTCGATCGGGTCGACGATCCACTGCCTCGACGACGAGCCGGACGTGCCGTACTCCTCGCCGAGGACGCTGTCGTGCGGGCGGCTGTCCGCGATGCCCGCCCGGATCGCGCGCTCGACGGACATGTCGGCGTCGGTGACCCAGCTCGAGTCCGCCTTCGTCTCGACGGCGAGGTCGGCGGAGCGGAAGCGGTCGAGCGAGATGGCGTCGGCCATGTCGGCCAGCTCCCTCGCGAGCCGCAGGTCGGACGACAGGGAGTGCAGGGGTTCGGAGGCCACGGGGTCGAGCCTAGCGAGCGGCCCGGCGCCGCCCGATCACTCTCCCTTGACGGCGTCCGAGCGGTTGGACACGAGGTGCTGCAGGGAGTGGAGGCGCTCGCGCCCGGCGTCGCCGAGCTCGCCCGCCTCGACGCGGTCGACGATCTCCCAGTCGTGCGCCTCCGTGAGCGGGATGCCGCCCGGCGGCTCGCCCTCCGGCAGGTGCGCGTAGCTGGCGAACGAGCGGAGGATGTTCGCCGGATCCACGTGGCCGAGGCCGAAGGACCGCACGCCCGGGGTGTCGATGATCCAGCCGTGGCCGCCGTCGCCCGTCTCGACGCGCATGGACACCGTCGAGCTCGAGGTGTGCCGCCCCCGGCCGGTGACCTGGTTGACGACGCCGGTGGCGCGCTTCGCGTCGGGCACGAGCGCGTTGACGAGCGTCGACTTGCCGACGCCCGAGTGGCCGACGGCGACGGTCGTGCGGTCGGCCAGCAGCGCGCGCAGCTCGTCGAGCGGCACGTCGTCCGAGCGGCTGAGCACGATCGGCACGTCGAGGACGCGGAAGTGGGCGGCGAAGGGCGCGGGATCGGCGACGTCGGCCTTGGTGATGCAGAGGATCGGCTGGATCCCCGCGTCGAAGGCCGCGACGAGGTAGCGGTCGACGAGGCGGGCCCGCGGCTCCGGCTCCGCGGCCGCGACCACGATGAGCATCTGGTCGGCGTTGGCCACGATGACGCGCTCGACGGCGTCGGAGTCGTCGGCGCTCCGGCGCAGCAGCGTGCGGCGCGGCGCGATGCGGACGATACGCGACAGGCTGCCCTCGTCGCCCGACGTGTCGCCCACGATGTCGACGCGGTCGTTGGTGACCACGGCCTTCTTGCCGAGCTCCCGGGCGCGCGTGGCCGTCAGCGTGTGCTCGTCGGTCGTGTCCTCGCCGACCAGCACGCCGAAGCGGCCGCGGTCGACCGTGAGCACGCGCCCCTCGACCGCGTCCACGTGGCCCGGTCGCTGCTTGCTGCGCGGCTTGTTGCCCTTGGGGTTCGGCCGCACCCGCACGGAGGACTCGTCGTAGGCGTCCCAGACGCCGTCGTCCTGCTCGGGATCCGCGAGCCAGCTCACAGGATCCCGCCGAGGCCGCCCGGGCCGGTCACGCCGCCGAGCGCCAGCGGGTCGACGGCGGCGCGCGGGGCGCGGCCGAGGAGCGCGCCCAGCCACAGCTCGGGGAACTGGGGGAGCGTCTTCGCGGTCGTGCCGATGTCGTCGATCTCGACGCCCGGCACCGCGAGCCCGATGATCGCGCCCGCCGTCGCCATGCGGTGGTCCTCGTACGCGCGCCAGGGGCCGCCGTGCAGGGGAGCGGGTTCGATCGCGAGGCCGTCCTCCCGCTCCGTGACGGATCCGCCGAGCCCGGTGATCTCCGCCGCCAGCGCCGCGAGCCGGTCCGTCTCGTGCCCGCGGAGGTGCCCGATGCCCGTGATGCGGCTGGGCCCGTCGGCCAGGGCCGCGAGCGCCACGAGCGCGGGGGCCAGCTCGCCGCCGCGGCTGAGGTCGAGGTCGACGCCGGGGATGCGCCCGCCCGCGGCGAGGCCCGGGCCGCCGTCGACGACGAGCGCGCCGCCCTCGCGCGTGACCGTGGCGCCGAAGCGCGGCAGCAGCTCGATGAGGTCCGCGCCGACCTGCGTGGTCTCGGCGGGCCAGCCGGGGACCGTCACGCGGCCGCCGGCGACGAGCGCGGCGACGAGGAAGGGCGCGGCGTTGGACAGGTCGGGCTCGATGGCGACGTCGCGCCCGCCGATGGCGGACGGCGGCACGACCCAGAGGCCGGGCTCCGGGCTCTCGACGACGACGCCGCGCTCGGCGAGCGTGCGGATCGTCATCGCGATGTGCGGCATGCTCGGCAGCGTCGCGCCCGTGTGCCGGAGCCGCAGCCCCTCGGTGAAGCGCGGCGCCGCGAGGAGGAGGCCGGAGACGAACTGGCTGGAGGCGGACGCGTCGATGCCGATGTCGCCGCCGGGCACCGCGCCGGTGCCGTAGAGGCTGAAGGGGAGGGCGCGGCGGCCGTCGTCGTTGACGTCGACGCCGAGGGCCCGGAGCGCCTCGATGGTGCCCGACATGGGCCGGCGGCGCGCGCTCGGGTCGCCGTCGAAGGAGACGGGGCCGAGGGCGAGCGCGGCGACGGGCGGCAGGAAGCGCATCACGGTGCCGGCCAGGCCGCACTCGATCGTGACGCCGCCCGCGAGCTCCGCCGGCGTGATCCGGAGGTCCGGACCGAAGGCGCCGTCGCCCTCGACCTCCTCCACGACCGTGCCGAGCGACCGGAGCGCCTCGATCATCAGCCGGGTGTCGCGCGAGTGCAGCGGCGCGCGGAGCACCGACGGCGCGTCCGCGAGGGCGGAGAGGACGAGCTCGCGGTTCGTGAGGCTCTTGGATCCCGGCAGCGGCACGGTCGCGTCGAGCGGGCCGTCCGCGACGGGCGCGGCCCACGGCCCGTCGTCCTCGGGGACCGGCTGGTGGGTCCGGTCGTCGTCGTACGGGCTGAAGGTCGGACCGGAATACCTGAAGATCTCCATGGGTTCACCAGAGTACCGGGCACGCGTCCGGCAGGCCCGGATCCCGGGCCGGGAAGGAACACCCGTGATCACGAGGACAGCACCGGCGGCCCCGTCCGACGAGCTCGTGCGCGCCGTAGAATCTGCCTTGATGGCCAATTCGAGGAACACCAGTCACGACGCGTCGGCCGAGACCGCGGAGGGCGACGCGCCCACCGCGTCGACCGCGCCCGCCCAGCTCGTGGAGGCCGTCGTGCAGTCCACCGAGCAGGCGGCCGACCAGCAGGAGGCCGAGCGGGCCGAGGCCGAGGAGCCGCGCAAGGCCCAGCCCGGCGACAACCGCGAGCTCTTCGAGGAGCAGGCTCTGCCGTTCATCGACCAGCTCTACGCCGCGGGCCTGCGCATGACGCGCAACCCCGCCGACGCGCAGGACCTGGTGCAGGAGACGTTCGTGAAGGCGTACACCGCCTTCCACCAGTTCAAGCAGGGCACGAACCTCAAGGCCTGGCTGTACCGGATCCTCACGAACACCTTCATCAACAACTACCGCAAGAAGCAGCGGGACCCCTACAACGGCACCATCGACGAGCTCGAGGACTGGCAGCTGGGCGGGGCCACCTCCGCCACCGCGACCACCACGCGCTCGGCCGAGGCGGAGGCCATCGACCACCTGCCGGACAGCACCGTCAAGGACGCGCTGCAGTCCATCCCGGAGGACTTCCGCATGGCGGTCTACTTCGCGGACGTCGAGGGCTTCTCCTACCAGGAGATCGCCGACATCATGAAGACCCCCGTGGGCACCGTCATGAGCCGCCTGCACCGCGGCCGCCGGATGCTGCGGGGCCTCCTTTCCGACTACGCGCGCGAGCGGGGCATCTCGACCGCGCACCTCACTGGAGCGACCAAATGAGCGACTGCGGCTGCGACAAGGCCAAGAAGGATCTCGAGGAGTACCTGCACCACGAGCTCGACAAGGCGGATGCCGCCGACATCCGCGAGCACATGGCGAACTGCGCCGACTGCGCGCGCGAGCACCGCGTGGGCGTCGTCCTGCGCGACACCGTCCGCCGCGCGTGCACCGAGGCGGCCCCGGAGGACCTCCGCACGCAGGTGATGGACAAGCTCCGCGCCATCCAGGCCACCCACTGAGCCGAGCGGTCGCGCGCGGCCGGTAATCTCAGCATGTGACCAACGCGATCCAGTCCCTCGGGACGCCGTCCCCCTCCGACCTGACCGTGATCGTCGAGCTGCTCCGGCTGCTCGACTACGAGGTCGACGAGGAGCGGGTCGCGGCGCGCCTGTCGCGCATGACCGCGGCGGCCGGCCACGAGACCTGGGTCGTCCGCGACGACGCGGGCGAGATCGCCGGGCTCGCGGGCGGGCACCTGATGTGGGGGCTCGCCGACGACGAGCCCATCGCGCAGCTCATCATCCTCGTGGTGCGCGAGGGGCGGCAGGCCGGCGGCATCGGATCCGACCTCATCCGTCACTACGAGGCGTGGGCCCGCGAGCACGGCGCCACGCGCTTCCTCGCCACCAGCGCCGCCGCGCGCGACAACGTCACGCGGTTCTACGCGCGGCGCGGGTACCACGCGTCGGGCATCCGCTACTCGAAGCTCGGCTGATCCGGCGGCGCGCGCCCCGACGCCGCGCGCCCGGCGCACCCCCACGACGAGAGGCCCGGTCCCCCAGGGGATCGGGCCTCTCGTCGTGCCGGGCGGGCGCCCCTAGCGGATCACTCGGCCGTGGCGCGCGCGATCAGGTCGGTCTGCTCCGTGGCGTGGCGCTTGCTCGACCCGGCCGCCGGCGACGCGGCCGCGGGACGGGAGACGACGCGCACGGCGCGGTCGTGCAGGACCCGGCTGAGCTCCACGTGCACGAACGGCCACGCGCCCTGGTTCTCCGGCTCGTCCTGGACCCAGACCACCTCGGCGTCGGGGTAGGACTCCACGACGCGGCGGACCTGCTCCTCGGGGAACGGGTAGTACTGCTCGAGGCGCACGAGGGTGATGGACGTGTCCTGGCGCTTCTCCAGCTCGCCGAGCAGGTCGTAGTGCACCTTGCCCGAGTGGAGGAGCACGCGGCGGACGGCGCCGCGGTCCTCGATGCGCACGTCGTCGATCACCGGCTCGAAGCGGCCCGAGGTGAAGGCCTCGACGTCGCTCGTCGCGCCGCGCAGCCGCAGCATGGCCTTCGGGGTGAAGACCACGAGCGGGCGACGGGGACGGGAGTACGCCTGGCGGCGCAGCAGGTGGAAGTACGACGCCGGGGTCGAGGGGCGCGCGACCGTCATGTTCTGCTCCGCGCAGAGCTGGAGGAAGCGCTCGATGCGGGCGGACGAGTGGTCCGGCCCCTGGCCCTCGTAGCCGTGCGGCAGCAGCAGCACGACGCTCGAACGCTGGCCCCACTTCTGCTCGGCCGACGAGATGAACTCGTCGATGATCGTCTGCGCGCCGTTGGCGAAGTCGCCGAACTGCGCCTCCCACAGCACGAGGGCGTCGGGCCGCTCGACGGAGTAGCCGTACTCGAAGCCCATCGCGGCGTACTCGCTGAGCAGCGTGTCGTAGATCCAGAAGCGGGCCTGGCGGTCGCTGAGGTTGGCGAGGGGCAGCCACTCCTGGCCGTTGTCGCGGTCGTGCAGCACCGCGTGGCGCTGGACGAACGTGCCGCGGCGGGAGTCCTGCCCGGCGAGGCGGACGGGGGTGTTCTCCAGCAGCAGGGAGCCGATGGCGAGGAGCTCGCCGAAGGCCCAGTCGATGGATCCGCTGCGGCTCATCTCCAGGCGCTTGCGCATGAGCGCCTGCAGCTTCGGGTGCACGGAGAAGCCCTGCGGCGGGTTGTCGTGCGCGTCGCCGACCGCCTGCACGACGGACTCGGAGACGCCCGTGGTCTCGGGCTCGCCGTGGCCGTCGTCCTGCTGCGAGTCGGGGCGCTCGAGGTCGGACACCGCGCCCTCGTCGTCGGTCTGGATGGGGATGGAGGACGTCTGCGCCGCGTGCGTCTCCGCGAAGGCGCGCTCCAGGCGGTCCTGGAAGTCCTTCTGCGCCGCGTCGTACTCCTCCTGCGTGATGTCGCCGCGGCCGACGAGCGCCTCCGTGTACAGCTTCCGCACCGAGCGCTTGGCTTCGATCAGGTTGTACATGAGCGGCTGCGTCATCGACGGGTCGTCGCCCTCGTTGTGGCCGCGACGGCGGTAGCAGACGAGGTCGATGACGACGTCCTTCTTGAACTCCTGCCGGAACTCGAACGCGAGGTGCGCGACGCGCGCCACGGCCTCGGGGTCGTCGCCGTTCACGTGGAAGATCGGCGCCTGGATGCTCTTGGCCACGTCGGTCGAGTACACCGACGAGCGGGACTCCGACGGCGGCGTCGTGAAGCCGACCTGGTTGTTGATCACGATGTGGACCGTGCCGCCCGTGCGGTACGCGCGCAGCTGCGAGAGCTGCAGCGTCTCGAACACGACGCCCTGGCCGGCCATCGACGCGTCGCCGTGCACGAGGATCGGCAGCACCGAGAAGGAGCCGATCGGCTTCCGGTCCTGCTTCGCGCGCACGATTCCCTCGAGCACGCCGTTGACGGCCTCGAGGTGCGACGGGTTCGCCGCGAGGTACACCGGCATCTCCTCGCCGTGGACGCCGCGGAAGGTTCCCTCGGTGCCGAGGTGGTACTTGACGTCGCCGGACCCCTGCACCGTGCGCGGGTCCTGCGTGCCCTCGAACTCGCGGAAGATCTGGCCGTAGCTCTTGCCCGCGATGTTGGTGAGGACGTTGAGGCGGCCGCGGTGGGCCATGCCGATCGCGACCTCGTCGAGGCCGTGGTCGGCCGCGCCCTGGAGCAGGGTGTCGAGCAGCGAGATGGTGGACTCGCCGCCCTCGAGGCTGAAGCGCTTCTGCCCGACGTACTTGGTCTGCAGGAACGTCTCGAAGGCCTCCGACTCGTTGAGCTTCGAGAGGATGCGCATCTGCTCGTCGTGCGTGGGCTTCGCGTAGGGCTGCTCGACCTTGCCCTGGATCCACTCGCGCTCGTCGGGCTGCTGGATGTGCATGTACTCGATGCCGATGGTGCGGCAGTACGAGTCGCGCAGGATGCCGAGGATGTCGCGGAGGAGCGCCTGCCGGCGTCCGCCGAAGCCGCCCGTGACGAACTCGCGGTCGAGGTCCCAGAAGGTGAGGCCGTGGTTCGTGATCTCGAGGTCGGGGTGGGTGCGCTGCTGGTACTCGAGCGGGTCGATGTCCGCCATGAGGTGCCCGCGGACGCGGTACGCGTTGATGAGCTCCTGCACGCGGCCGGTCTTCGAGACCCGCTCCGAGAGGTCGACGTTGATGTCGGTGGCCCACTGGATGGGGTCGTACGGGATGCGGAGCGCCGCGAAGATGTCCTCGTAGAAGCCGTGCTGGCCGATGAGGCGCTCGTGCACGATCTTGAGGAACTCGCCGGAGCCCGCGCCCTGGATGACCCGGTGGTCGTACGTGCTCGTGAGCGTGATGGTCTTGCCGATGCCGAGCTCGACGAGCGTCTTCGGGCTCGCGCCCTGGAACTCGGCCGGGTACTCGAGGGCGCCGGCGCCGATGATGGCGCCCTGGCCCTTCATGAGGCGCGGCACGGAGTGGACCGTGCCGATGCCCCCGGGGTTCGTGAGGGAGATGGTGGTGCCGGCGAAGTCGCCCGCGGCGAGCTTGTTGCCGCGGGCCTTCTTCACCAGGTCCTCGTACGCCGTGAGGAACTCGCCGAAGGTCATGCCCTCGGCCTCCTTGATGCTCGGCACGAGGAGCGCGCGCGTGCCGTCGGGCTTCGGCATGTCGATGGCGATGCCGAGGTTGATGTGCGCGGGGGAGACGACGCTGGGCTTGCCGTCGACCTCGTCGTAGTGCACGTTCTGGCTCGGGAACTCCTTGAGCGCCTGGATGAGCGCCCAGCCGATGAGGTGCGTGAAGGAGACCTTGCCGCCGCGGGCGCGCTTGAGGTGGTTGTTGATGACGATGCGGTTGTCGATCATCAGCTTCGCCGGGATCGTGCGCACGCTCGTCGCGGTGGGGATCGAGAGCGACGCGTCCATGTTGGTCGCGAGGCTCTTCGCCATGCCGCGCAGCGGGGAGACCTCGTCCTCGCCGGGCGGGGTGGGCTCGGCGCCCTTCTTGGCGGGCGCCTTCGCGGGCGCCTGGGCCGGGATCGGCTGCTGCTTGGGCGCGATGCTCGTGGTGCGCGCCGCCGGCTGGGAGCCCGTCGCGGGCTGCTGCGCCTGCGCGTCGGGCTGCCCGGCGGAGGCGGGGGACGGCGTCGCGGCCGGTGCGCCGGTGTTGGTCGCGGCGGGGGCGGACGTCTCGTCCGACTCCGGGATCTGCGGCTCGGCGGTCCGGTCGCCGGTCGCGGGCGTGGACTCGCGGCCCTCGATCACGGTCGCGTGGTAGTTCTCCAGGATCGGCCACCAGCTGCGGTCCACCGAGTCCTTGTCGACGACGTACCTCTCGTACATCTCGTCGACGAGCCATTCGTTGGCTCCGAAGTCGCCCGTGGAACCGTCATCGGTCCCCGTACCAGTCACCTGGCTCGACACAGTTGATCGCCCGCTCTCTTGCTGTTGGTCGTCTGCCTCGCGCGGTCGTTCGCTGGCCGCGCGTCCACGATGACCCAGCCTAAACCTTCCGCCGGTGGGGCCGGCGGGGTCGTGGGGGAGCGGCGCGTCGCGGCACCCGCTGATCCGGACGGGCGCCCTGGTGCGGACGCGGGGGCCGGGTTAGCGTCGGGGCATGAGGTTCACCGGAGAGGCTCCCGCCCACGACCTGACGTACTCGGACGTCTTCCTGAGCCCCGGCCGGTCGGACGTCGGCAGCCGGATGGACGTCGACCTCTCCCCGGGCGACGGGACGCCGTGCAGCATCCCCGTCGTCGCCAGCAACATGGGCTCGGTCACGGGACCGCGGCTGGCGGCCGTGCTCGCGCGGCGCGGCGGCATCGGGATCCTGCCGCAGGACCTGCGACCCCAGGAGCTCGACGCGGCCATCCGCCGGGTGAAGGACCAGCCGGTCGCCTACGACTCGCCGCTCGAGCTGCCGCCGGACGCGACGGCCGGGCAGGCGCGGGAGCTGCTCCCGCCCATCGCCGGCCACGGGATCGTGCTGCGGGACGCCGACGGGGAGATGGTCGGCTGCCTCGAGGGCACGCAGCTCGCCGGGGTGCCGGACGGCACGCGCCTCGGCGACCTCCCGCACGGCGCGCTCGCGTCCCTCGACGCCGACGACGTGCCCACGGGCCGCGCCGCGTTCGAGCTGATGCACGCGGCCGGCATCGACTTCGCGCCCGTCCTCGCGCACGGCCGCCTCGTCGGCACGCTGAGCCGGCGCAGCGCCCTCCGCTCCACCGTGTACGCGCCCGCCGTCGACGGGGACGGCCGCCTCGCGGTGGGCGCCGCGGTGGGCGTCAACGGCGATCCGGTCGGCCGGGCCCGGGCGCTCCTGGCCGCCGGGGTCGACGTGATCGTGCTCGACACCGCCCACGGCCACCAGGAGTCCATGCTCCGCGCGGTCCGCGCCGTGCGCGCGCTCGACCCCGCGGTGCCGCTCGTCGCCGGCAACGTCGTCACCGCGGGCGGCGCGCGCGACCTGGTCGAGGCCGGCGCGGACATCGTCAAGGTCGGCGTCGGTCCCGGCGCCATGTGCACCACGCGCATGATGACCGCCGTCGGCCGCCCGCAGTTCTCCGCCGTGCTCGACACGGCCGAGGCGGCGCGCGCGGCCGGCGCCCTCGTCTGGGCCGACGGGGGAGTGCGGTACCCGCGGGACGTCGCGCTGGCCCTCGCCGCGGGCGCCGCCAGCGTGATGATCGGATCCTGGTTCGCCGGCACCGTCGAGTCGCCCGGCCGCCTGCTCGTCGACGACGACGGCGGCCTCGCCAAGGAGAGCTGGGGCATGGCCTCCACCCGCGCCGTGCAGGAGCGCTTCGGCCGGCGGGAGGCGTTCGAGCTCGCCCGGCGCACGCTCTTCGCGGAGGGGATCTCGACGAGCCGCATCCGCATCGACCCGCTCCGGCCCGGGCTCGAGGATCTGCTCGACACGATCACCTCCGGCGTCCGCAGCGCGTTCACCTACGCCGGGGCGCGCACGCGCGCCGAGTTCGCCGAGCGGGCGACCGTGGGGATCCAGTCCGCGGCGGGCTACGAGGAGGGCAAGCCCCTGCCGGTCGGCTGGTGAGCCCCGGTATGCTCGACGGACGATGGACGACCCCCCTCCTGCTCATAGACCCCCGCCCCGCGCCGCCCACGACCTGAGGCCGGCCCCGCGCCCGGCGCCCGGGAGCCGCTCCGGTGCATGAATGGCTCCTCCTCGCCGTCGGACTGCTCCTCACCCTCGGCACCGGCCTCTTCGTGGCCAGCGAGTTCGCGCTCGTCAACCTCGACCGCTCCGACCTGGAGAAGCGCCAGGAGCGCGGCGAGAAGCGGCTCGGCCCGCCCATCCGCGCCCTGCGCATCACCTCCACCCACCTCTCGAGCGCCCAGCTCGGCATCACGCTGACGACTCTGCTCACCGGATACACGATGGAGCCGGCGCTCAGCCTGCTGCTCGCGGGTCCGCTCACGTCGGCCGGCCTCGCCGAGGGGCTCGTGTCGCCCGTGTCGACCGTGGTGGCGCTCGTCGTCGCGACGCTCCTGTCGATGATCGTCGGCGAGCTCGTGCCGAAGAACTTCGCGCTGGCGCTGCCGCGTGAGACCGCCAAGCTCGTCATCCCGTTCCAGACCCTCTTCACCACGGTGTTCAAGCCCGCCGTGCTGCTGCTCAACAACAGCGCGAACGGCATCCTCCGCCTCGTCGGCATCGAGCCGAAGGAGGAGCTGTCGGGCGCTCGGAGCGCCGAGGAGCTGTCGTCGCTCGTCCGCCGGTCCGCGCTCGCGGGCCTGCTCGAGGACGACACGGCGATGCTCCTCAGCCGCACCCTCCGCTTCGCCGACCTCACGGCGTCCGACGTCATGACGCCCCGGCTCCGCGTGAAGTCGGTCGAGCGCACGGACAGCGCGCAGACCGTCATCGAGCTGGCCATGACCACCGGCTACTCCCGCTTCCCGGTCACGGACGACGGCGTCGACGACGTCATCGGCCTCGTGCACGTGAAGCAGGCCGTGGCCGTGCCGCGCGAGAAGCGCGCGCAGGTGCCCGTCACGGCGCTGCAGTCCGAGGCGATCCGCGTGCCCGAGACCATGAAGCTCGACGACCTGCTCGGCGAGCTGCGCGGCCGCGGCTTCCAGATGGCCGTCGTGGTGGACGAGTACGGCGGCACGGCCGGGGTCGCGACGCTCGAGGACCTCGTGGAGGAGCTGGTCGGCGAGCTCGCCGACGAGCACGACCGCACGCGCGCCGGCGTCGTCCGCTCGCGCGACTCCCTCACCTTCCCCGGCATGCTCCGGCCCGACGAGCTCGTGGAGCGCACCGGCCTCCGGATCCCCGAGGAGGGCCCCTACGAGACGGCCGCCGGCTTCGTCATGAGCGAGCTCGGCCGCCTGCCCGTCGTGGGCGACGAGCTGCAGCTCGAGACGGGGATCCTCCGGGTCGAGCGGCTCGACGGCCGGCGCATCGACCGGATCCGGTTCACCCCGTCGCCCGAGCCCGTCGCCACCGCGGTGGGCACCACCCGCGCCGAGCGCCAGGCCGACCGGCAGGCGGGCCGACAGGCCGATCGCGAGGCGGGCCGACAGGCCGTCGCGGATCGCGCCGCCAGCAGGAAGGAGCCGTCCCGTGGGTGAGTACGCCGGGGGGATCATCGCGCTCGTCGTGCTGCTCGCCGTCAACGCCTTCTTCGTCGGCGCCGAGTTCGCGGTCATCTCCGCGAAGCGGTCGCAGATCGAGCCGCGCGCGGAGGAGGGCAGCCGTGCCGCGCGCGTCACGCTCTACGCCATGGAGCACGCGACGCTCATGCTCGCGACGACCCAGCTCGGCATCACCGTGTGCTCGCTGCTGATCCTCAACGTCTCCGAGCCGGCGATCCACCACCTGCTTGAGATCCCGCTGCACGCCACCGGGCTGCCCGAGGAGGCGATCTCCACGTTCGCCTTCGTCATCGCTCTGCTGATGGTGTCGTTCCTGCACGTGGTGCTCGGCGAGATGGTGCCGAAGAACATCTCGTTCTCGGTGCCGGACCGGGCGGCGCTGCTGCTCGCGCCGCCGCTCGTCGGCATCGCGCGCGTGGTGAAGCCGCTCATCGTCGCGCTCAACGCGATCTCGAACGCGGTGCTGCGCGTGTTCCGCGTGGAGCCGAAGGACGAGGCCGCGAGCGCCTTCACGCTCGACGAGGTGCAGGGCATCGTCGACCAGTCGACCCGCGAGGGGCTCCTGGAGGACCGCACGGGCGCGCTCACCGCGGCGTTCGAGTTCACGGGCAAGAAGGTGGAGGACATCGCCATCCCGCTGGGCGCGCTCGTCAGCCTGCACGAGACGGCGTCGCCGTCGGAGGTCGAGCGGGCCGTCGCGCGGCACGGCTTCTCGCGCTACGTCATCGTCGACGACCGGGACGAGCCGTCCGGCTACCTGCACCTCAAGGACGTCATCGACCTCGACGAGGCCGACGAGTTCGTCCGCCCGGTGCCGGCCAAGCGGATCCGCCAGCTCGTCTCGATCTTCGCGGGCACCGAGCTCGAGGACGCCCTCGCGACCATGCGCCGATCCGGCGCGCACCTGGCCCGCGCCTTCGACGAGGCGGGCGAGACCACGGGCGTGCTGTTCCTCGAGGACATCATCGAGGAGCTCGTCGGCGAGGTGCAGGACGCCACCCGGCGCGTCTGACCGCCCGCACGACGACGGCCCGGCACCCGCGCGGGGTGCCGGGCCGTCGTCGTCCGGGGGAGGTCAGGCCGCCCAGCGCGCCCGGTCGTACTGCTTGGGCCAGTAGTCGATCTCGACGCCCAGCTCGTGCGCGGCGCGGAGCGCGAAGTGCGGGTCGCGCAGCATCTCGCGGCCGAGCATCACGGCGTCCGCGCGGCCCTCGGCCACCACGGCCTCCGCCTGCGCGGGCTCGGTGATGAGGCCGACCGCGTTGAGCGCGACCTTCGCGTGCTCCTTCACGTACTCGGCGAAGGGCACCTGGTAGCCGGGGGCGACGGGGATCGTGACGCCCGTCGTGTTGCCGCCCGTGGAGATGTCGAAGAAGTCCGCGCCGTGCTCGGCCGCCCAGCCGGCGACGGTCGCGGTCTGCGCCTCGTCCCAGCCGGCGTCGCCCGCCCAGTCGGTCGCGGAGAAGCGCACGAGGAGCGGCGCGTCGGGGACCTCGGCGCGCACCGCGTCGATCACCTGGAGCAGGAGGCGCGCCCGGTTCTCGAGGCTGCCGCCGAACTCGTCGTCGCGGTGGTTGCTCAGCGGCGAGAGGAACTGGTGCATGAGGTAGCCGTGCGCCGCGTGGATCTCGAGCACGTCGAAGCCCGCGTCGACGGAGCGGCGGGCGGCGGCGGCGAAGTCGTCGACGACCTTCCGGAGCCCCGGGGCGTCGAGCGCGACGGGCGTGCCGTAGCCGGGGAACGGCTCGGCCGAGGGGGCCACCGTGTCCCAGCCGCCCTCGTCGGCGGGCATGGTGCCGCGGCCGGAGAACGAGTACGTGGACGCCTTGCGACCGGCGTGCGCGAGCTGGATCGCGGCGACCGCGCCCATCTCGTGGATGAAGTCGACGATCGGCTTCCAGGCGTCGCGCTGCGCGTCGTCCCAGATGCCGGTGTCCTCGGGCGTGATGCGCGCCTCGGGGCTGACGCCCGTGGCCTCCGCCATCACGAGGCCGGCGCCGCCGCGGGCGAACGAGCCGAGGTGCGCGAGGTGCCAGGCGCCCGGGACGCCGTCGCGCGCGTCGATGCTGTACTGGCACATCGGCGCGACCCAGATGCGGTTGCGGGCGGTGACGCCGCGGACGGTGATCGGCTCGAAGAGCGGGGACGTGGTCATGGGGATCCTTCCAGGCGGGCGGCGGCGCGGATCCACGGGGGAGGCGCGGCGCACGGGGACGGGCGGAGGGCGACGGCGGCCTCATGGTCCCAAGGCCCGGCGCGGCCGCCGCATTCCCGCCCGCCTATCGTGAGGGGATGAGCGACGCGCGCGACGACCAGGTGCCCGAGGGCTGGATCCGACAGGACGAGGAGCGCACCCGGCGGGAGCTCCGCCTCCCGCGCGACGACGACGACAAGTACACGCGCGGCGTCCTGGGCGTGCGTACCGGGTCCGACCGCTACCCGGGCGCCGCGGTGCTCGGCGTGGAGGCCGCCGCGCGCACGGGCGTCGGCATGATCCGGTACCTCGGCCCCGCGGGCGCCTCCGCGTCGGTGCTCGCCCGTCGCCCGGAGGTCGTCACGGCCGACGGCCGCGTGCAGGCGTGGCTGGTGGGATCCGGCATGGACGCCGCCCACCGGGACGACGCGACGACCGACGCGATCGCCGGGGCGCTCGCGCAGGGGCTGCCCGCGGTCGTCGACGCCGGGGCGCTCGACCTCGTGGACCGGGCGACCGGCCCGGTCGTCGTCACGCCGCACTTCCGCGAGCTGTCGCGGCTGCTGGAGGGCGCGGGCATCCGCGCGTCGGCCGAGGACGTCGCGGGGGACGCGCCGGCGTGGGCGGAGCGCGCGGCGCGGGAGCTGGGCGTCTGCGTGCTGCTGAAGGGGGCGACGACGCTCGTGGTGGGCGGATCCGCTCGCATCGCCATGCGGGCGGGGACGCCGTGGCTGGCGACGGCCGGATCCGGGGACGTGCTGGGCGGCGTGCTCGGGGCGCTCCTGGCGGGCGCGTCGACGCGCGTGGCGGAGGCCGCGGATCCGCTGGCCGAGCTCGCCGGGGTGGCCGCCGCCGCGGCGTGGCTGCACGGGCGGGCGGGGGAGCGCGCGTCGGGCGGCGGACCGATCACGGCCCTCGACGTCGCCGAGGCGATGCCGAGGGCCGTGCGGGACCTCCTGGCGGGATCCGCCGAGGGCTAGGCCTTCGGCGCGACGTCGAGCGAGAACTCGACCGAGCCGTGGTCCTCGACCGTGACGAAGCCGAGGCTCGGCGCCTGGACGCCGAAGTCCTGGAACGTGATCGGGATGGAGCCGGTGATCTGGCCCGAGCCCTCCGTGAACGCGGCCTGCATCTGCGCGGTGACGGGCTTCGTCACGCCGTGCAGGGTGAGGTCGCCGGTCACGTCGTAGGTCGCCGGGACGCCGGACTCGACGCCGTTCGCCTCGATCGGCTGGGTCAGCGTGAAGGTGGCCGTCGGGAACTCGGACGTCTTCATCGCCTCGCCCTGGAAGTACGCGTCGCGCGGCGCCGCGTCCGTCGCCATGGTCGTCACGTCCACCGTGATGGTGCCGGACTCCACCTTCTCCCCGGCGACCGAGATGTCGCCCGTGACGCCCTTCGTGCGGCCGTTGACCGTGACGGGGGTGCCGTTGAGGACCTCGTTCACGCGGTAGCCGGCGTAGGAGTCGCCGCCCACGGACCAGTCGCCGGAGAGGTCCGTGAGGGCCTGGCCCGACGCCGCGGTCGCGGAGAGCGAGGGCGCCGCGTCGGGCGTGCCGGCGAGCTGCGCGTAGAGGGGGCCGCCGAACGCCGCGAAGGCGCCCACGAGGACGACCGCGCCGCCCGCCACCCCGATGATGATCTTGGTCTTCTTCTCCATGGCGTGCTCCTCCTGCTGCGATGCGGGCGGCCGCTCGGGCCGCCCTGTTCTGTGAACTCTCAAGTACCCGACGAGTGTCGCGGCAGGCGCGGACCGGCGTCGGCGTCCGTCCACAGGAGCCCGCGCTCGGTAGCCTGGGCGCACAGCCGGCCGCCGGCCGGGCGCCCGCCCGGAGCACCGCCGTCCGTCCACCACCGGGGGTCCCCATGCTCGTCGCCTTCTCCGTCGCACCCAGCGGGGGCGACGCGCCCGACGCCTCCGTCCACGACGCCGTGGCCGCCGCCGTCGAGGTGATCCGCGCGTCCGGGCTGCCGAACCGCACCGACTCGATGTTCACCACGATCGAGGGGGAGTGGGACGAGTGCTTCGACGTCGTCCGCCGCGCCACCGAGGCCGTCGCGCCCTTCGGGACGCGCGTGTCGCTCGTGCTCAAGGCGGACATCCGGCCCGGGTACGCGGGCGAGCTGACCGGCAAGCTGGAGCGGCTCGAGTCCGCGCTCGAGGCCCGGGGCACCGACGCCTGAGGCCCGGCGCCGTCCGGGCGGCGGTCCACGCCGCCGTTAGGCTCGTCGGGTGAATCCCCCCATCTCCGGGCGGGCGACCCTGTCGCCGGCCCGCGTCCGCGTCGCCCTGCTCGCCCTCGCGATGGGCGGGTTCGCCATCGGCACCACCGAGTTCGTCGCGATGGGACTGCTGCCGCAGCTCGCGGCCGACCTGCTGCCGGAGGTTGCCGCCCGCTCGACCGAGGCCGCGAACGCGCAGGCCGGCACGCTCATCAGCGCCTACGCCCTCGGCGTGGTGGTGGGGGCGCCGACCATCGCGGCCGCGTCGGCGCGGGCGCCGCGACGGAAGCTCCTGCTCTGGCTGCTCCTCGCGTTCACGCTCGGCACGGTGCTGAGCGCGATCCTGCCGAGCTTCGGCCTCGTGGTCCTCGCCCGCTTCGTCGCCGGCCTGCCGCACGGGGCGTACTTCGGCATCGCGTCGCTCGTCGCCGCCCAGCTGATGGGGGAGGGCAAGCGGGCGCGCGGGGTCGCGTTCGTCCTCGCCGGGCTCACGATCGCCAACGTGATCGGCGTCCCGATCGTCACCTGGATCGGCCAGCACGCTGGCTGGCGCGTCGCCTACCTGGTGGTCGCCGCGATCTTCGCCGCCACCTTCGTCGCGGTCTTCCTCGCCGTGCCCGCGCAGGACGGCAACCCCGAGGCGACCCTCCGCCGGGAGCTCCGCGCCTTCACGCGCCTGCAGGTCTGGCTCGCGCTCCTCATCGGCGCGATCGGCTTCGGCGGGTTCTTCGCCGTCTACACGTTCGTGTCGCCGATGGTCACGGACATCACCGGGCTGCCGGAGTGGTCGGTGCCGCTCGCGCTCGTGGTGGTCGGCCTCGGCATGACGACGGGCAACCTCGTCGGCGGCTGGTGGGCGGACCGCGACGTGCGGACGTCGCTGCTGTCGCTGTTCGGCCTGCTGATCGCGTCGCTCGTGGGGCTCGTGCTCACGGCGACGAACCCCGTCGGCCTCTTCGCGTTCCTGTTCCTCATCGGCGGGTCGGCGGCGGCGCTGTCGCCGGGCATCCAGATCAGGCTGATGGACGTGGCGCACGACTCGCAGTCCATCGCCGCGGCGCTCAACCACTCGGCCCTCAACACGGGCAACGCGGTCGGCGCGGCCCTCGGCGGCGTGACCGTGGCGGCCGGACTCGGCTACACCTCGCCCGCGCTGGTGGGCGTGGGGCTGAGCGTGGCGGGCCTCCTCATCGCGCTGGCGAGCTTCGGGCTCGACCGGCGGCGACGCGGGGCCCGAGGGCCGGTCGACGGGCCGCGTCCGTCGACGCAGCCGATCGGCATCGGGGGCTGACCGTCCTGACCGCGGCGCCCGCGAGGGGCGCCCGCCGGTCGGCGCCGGATCACTCGCCCTGGAGCAGGATGCCGTCCTGGATCGCGCGCTTCCGCAGCGCCACCTTCGTGCCCACGTCGAAGCCCGCGACGCGGTACTTCTCGCGGATCCGCTTGAGGTACGACTTCGCCGTCTCCTCGGAGATGCCGAGGCTGTAGGCCACGGACTTGACGGGCTCGCCGCCGCCGTAGAGCGCCATGACCCGGCGCTCCTGCGCGCTGAGCTTGGGGACGCCGCCGACGTCGGTGCTGTTGATGGCGAGGTCGAGCTCGCTCGAGATGTAGGACTGGCCGTCGGCGGCCAGGCGGATGGCGTCGACGATCATGCTCGCGTCCTCGCTCTTCACGAGGTAGCCGAGCGCGCCCGAGGCCAGCGCCTCGCGCACCACGTTGGGCTCGGAGTAGGTGCTCATGAGCACCGTCGGCACGCCCGTGGTCTTCAGCATCGAGAGCTTGAGCGAGATCGGCAGGTTGTCCTTGAGGTCGAGGTCGAGCAGCACGACGTCGACGGGGAAGCGCGGGTGCGTGAGCAGCTCCGGCCAGGTGGACACGGCGGCGACCATCTCGATGTCGGACGCGGCGTTGCGGATCCACTCGGTCAGGGCCCCGAGCAGCATCTTGTGGTCGTCCACGATGGCGAGGGTGATCGGTCGGTTCTCAGCTGACACGTGCTCTCCGGTCCTTGTGCGGGCCCTCACCGGTCGGCGGGGTTGTCCACGACGCAGTCGATCGTGATGAGGAGGCTCGCACCGCGGGTGGTGTCCGTGTGCGCGCCGACCTTGTCGATAGCATCCCACGTCGAGGGATCGAGGCGGGTCCGGGGGAGACCCGTGGTCGTGATGGCGATCGGCACGATCGCGCGGCGCAGCGGCACCGGCTGCTCGCCCGCCGGGCGGCCGCGCAGGGGGCCGAGCGCGAGCTGCACCGAGACGCCGGGCACGCCGTTGCGCCGCTCCGTCGAGGTGAGCAGGAGCCAGACCGCGGAGAGGAGGCCGTCGCGCTGGCGGCGGTCGAGGAGGCCCGCGAGCGCGTTCGGGTCGCTGAGCGTCACGTCGGGTCCGAGGAACTCCGACTCCGTGATCGCGTGGTGCAGCCACGTCTCGCGCCGCCCCTCGATGAGGTGGAGCCGCAGCTCGGTGGCGAGCGAGGCGGCGGTCGACGCGGCCAGCGGCGACAGGGGCAGCGGCTCGTCGCCCGTCGCCACGCCCTCGAGCAGCTGCTCGGCGGCGAGGTCGAGGCGCGCGAGCTCCTCCGAGGCGAGCATGCCGACCGCGTAGCGCGGCGCGGACACGGTGCTCTGCACGAGCACGCGGTCGAGCTCCATCTCCACGACGCGGCGGAATCCGCGGACCACGGCGACGCCGAACGCGGCGGGGACGACGGCCCGGGCGATGGCCGAGATCTCGGGCGCCAGGTCGCCGGGCCGCACGGGGTCCGACACGAGGAAGACGACGAGGAGCACGGCGCCGAGGGCCGCGTCCACCGTCAGGACCTCGCGGGCCGGGCGGTAGGTGACCGTGGTGAGCAGGGCGGCGCCGGCCGCGACGCCGGCGGTCGAGTGCTGCATCACGTCGCCGAGCGGCCACACGGCCACGAGGTCGAGGGCGACGACGGCGCCCATGCCCGCGACGAAGACGGCCATGAGCGGGCCGGGCATGCGGTCCCGCAGCGCCCGGACGGCGACGACGGACGCGACGAGGAGGGCGACCAGGAGGATCCACGCCGTCGCGGCGAGGCCGGGCGCCGGGAGCGTGCGGTACTCGAGGGCGAAGCGCACCAGCCCGTAGCCGAGCGCGATGGCGCACACGACGGCGGATCCCGCGCCCAGGTAGCCGAGGCCGATCGACGTCGGCTGCGCGGGCGTGCCCGCCGGCAGCCGGATCCGGCGGCTGGTCCGGGCCGGGGCGGCCGCGTCGGCGCGCGTCACTTCGGCACCTCCAGCACGACGGTGGTGCCGGACCCGGGCGAGGAGAACAGGCGCGCGTTGCCGCCCACGTCCTTGAGCCGCGCGACCACCGACTCCTTGAAGCCGAGCTTCGCCGGATCCACGTGCGAGAGGTCGAAGCCCACGCCCGCGTCGGTGACCATGGCCCGCACGGTCGTGTCGTCGTCGGTGATGGTGACGTGCGCCTCGGTCACGCCCGCGTGCCGCCGCACGTTCTCGAGGCACTCGGCGAGGGAGAGGAGGAAGGCGTCGAGGATGTCGCTCGGAAGCAGCACCTGCCCGGTCCCGTGCCAGCTGACCTCGAGGCCCATCCGCCCGAAGCGCTGCTTCACGGACTCGAGCGTGTTCCCGAGCACCGACTGCTCCACGGGCTCCAGCGTGTACCCGCCGGAGGCCTGCGGCGTCGGGTTGGCCCCGAGCCGCAGCTGGCGGAGGAGTCGCGCGTCGTCGGCGGCCTGCTGGCGCATGGCCTGCGGGGTGACGCCGACGCCCGAGTGCGCGAGGAGGGTGAGGGTCGCGAGCACGGTGTCGTGGAGCAGGCGCGCGCCCTGGCGGCGCTGGGCCTCGAGCTCGCTGGCGAGCCGCTCGGCGCGGTGGGCGCGGCCGATGTCGGTGATGCGCCGGCCGACGCGCCGGACCGCGACGCTCAGCCAGTAGCCGAGGATCGCGACGAGCAGCCACCCGAACACGTGCACGAGCACGACGTACGGGAACGCCGGGGTGCCCCAGGACGCCCCGACGGCCGCGACGCTCGTGAACGCGAACGCGGCCACGACGATGCGGAGCCGCCCGTGCCCCATGGTCTCGAGGAGAGCGAGCGACCCGACGGATCCGGCGGAGACGTGGGTGAGCGCGGTGAGCGAGGAGGCGCTCCGTCCGCCGAGCTGCGCGACGACCATGGCGGCGATGCCCGCGAGCACGACCGCGACCATCCAGCGGCGACCGGCGGCGGCGCCGAGGCGCCACTGCGCGACGCCGAGGACGGCGAGGAGGGCGACGCTCGCGGCCTCGACGGGCAGCGACAGCTCGCCCGGCAGCAGGATGCACGCGGCGGCGACGGCCGTGAAGCACAGGCCGTACACGCGCGCCGTCCTCTGCAGCAGGCGCTCGCGCTCGCGCTTCATGCGATCCATCGGGTCCCCGCTCGGAGTGCGACGCCGCCGGAGGCGCGCGCTGGGTGTGCCTCGATCCTAGGCGCGCGCACGCGATGCCTGTCACGTCCTGGCTTCGCGCGCGCCGATCATCCACATGGCGCACGCTCCGCGACCCGGTGGGCGCGGACGGCCGAGCGGATCCCGGCTACTCCGGGGAGATCCAGCCGTGGCGGATGGCGTGGCGTCGCAGCAGCAGCTTCGTGCCGAGGTCCGTGCCGGCGTGCAGGTACTTCCGCCGGCCGCGCTTGATGTACGACTTGACGGTCTCCTCCGTCGTGCCCATGGCCTCCGCGACGTCGCGGATCGACCGGCCGCCCGCGTAGAGCACGAGCGCGCGCTGCTCCTGCTGGCCGAGGCGCGGGTCCTCCGCGGCGTGGAAGTCCTGCATCGCCCGCTGCACGAGCGTCGTCTGCCGGGGCGTGCCGTCCGCGGCGGCGTGGATGGTCGCGATCAGCTCCTCCGACGACTCCGCCTTCGGCACGACCGCGGCGGCGCCCGCCCGCATGGCCCCGTGGATCGTCGACGCGTCGGCGTGCGTGCTGAGGAGGACGGAGGTCAGGCCGGCGCCGGCGAGCGTCCGGATCTTCTGCGCCACCGGCACGTCGTCGCGCAGCGCCAGGTCGAGGACCACGACGTCGAACGCGTCGGGGAAGCGGTCGTCCCGGATCAGCCCGATCCAGGTGGGCGACGTCGCGACGACGTCGACCCCGGTGCGCGGCCGCGACAGCCGCGCGCTCAGCCCGTCGAGCAGCAGGACGTGGTCGTCCACGAGGGCCACGCGGACCCGGTGGCCCTGACCCGTCGCGTGCGGCGGCCGTCGGCTCATCGGTGCTCCCCTCGTGCGCCGACGCCCGGAGGCGGCGGCGTGCTCCCAGGGGAAGCATAGGAACGCATGATGTCGCGCGGCGATGGCGCGGGCCGAACTCACCCCCGGACTGGGGCGCTGCTCCTAGGCGTCCGTCGCCAGGAGCCGGGCCAGCTCGCGGCCCACGGCCTCGCCCTCGATGAGGAAGCCGTCGTGCCCGTAGTCGGAGGAGATCACCACGACCTCGCCGCCGTCGATCGAGCCCGGGACGTGCCGCGCCACGAGCCGCTGGTCGTCCACGGGGAAGAGGCGGTCGCTGTCGATCCCGAGCACGAGCGTCGCGGCGCGGACCCGGGCGAGCGCCGCGGGGATGCCGCCGCGACCCCGGCCGACGTCGTGCGAGCTCATCGCGTCGATGAGGCGGATGTAGCTCGTCGCGTCGAAGCGGCGCGTGAACTTGTTGCCGTGGAAGTCGAGGTACGACTCCACCGCGTACCGTCCCGCGTCGCCCATGGGGCTGATCCCGCTCTGCCACGAGCGCGCGAACCGCTGGTTGAGCTCGTCCGGGCTGCGGTAGTTGAGGAGCGCCATGCGGCGGGCGAGCGCGAGCCCGCGGTGCGGCCCGTCGCCGTCGGCGGCGTCGAAGTAGTCGCCGTCCCGGTAGGCGGGATCCATCCGGATCGCCTCGGCCTGCACGGAGTTGAGCGCGATCTGGTCGGCGCTCGCGAGGGCGGGGGCCGCGAGCACCGCGAGCCGCCGCATCCGGTCGGGGTGGCCGACGCCCCACTCGAGCGCCTGCATCCCGCCCATGGAACCGCCGACGACCGCCGCCCAGACGTCGATCCCGAGCGCGTCCGCGAGGGCGGCCTGCACGGCGACCTGGTCGCGGACGGTGATGAAGGGGAAGCGGTCCGCCCACTCGACGCCGTCGGGCGCGAGCGACGCCGGACCCGTCGTGCCCTGGCAGCCCCCGAGCATGTTCGGGGCGACGACGAACCAGCGGTCGGTGTCGATCGCGAGCCCGGGCCCGACGATGCCGGACCACCAGCCGCCCGTCGGCTGCCCGGGGCCGGCCGGGCCGCGGAGGTGGCTGTCGCCCGTGAGCGCGTGGAGGACGAGGACCGCGTTCCGCCCGTCTTCGTCGCGTTCGCCGAAGGTCTCGTAGGCGACGCGCACGGACGGGATCCGTCCGCCCGCCTCGAGCTCGACGTCGCCGACCGACGCGAAGAGCCGGTCGGCGACGGGGTCGCCCTCGCGCCACGCCCCGGATGCCGGGGGCCGGCCGATCAGGGAGCGGATCTGCGCGTCCGTCACGAGGCTCGACGGGACGGTGTCCTCGGGTGTCTGCCAGTCCATCCCGCCCAGTGAAGCACCGCCGCCGTCGCGCGCGGCGAGTGTTACGCCCCGTGCGCCCCCTGGCCCGCGGACGCCGAGCCGATGGCCGCGTCCTTGACCGCCCGCGCCGCCCGCAGGCCGCTCCCGAGGTCGTCGAGGATGTCGTAGATGCTCTCGAGGCCGACGGACAGCCGCACGAGCCCGGGCGTGACGCCCGCGGTGAGCTGCTGCTCGGGCGTCAGCTGCGCGTGCGTGGTCGACGCGGGGTGGATCACGAGGCTCCGGACGTCGCCGATGTTCGCCAGGTGGCTGAACAGCTGCAGCGAGTCGACGAGCGCGCGGCCGGCGTCCACGCCGCCCTTGAGCTCGAACGACAGCACGGCGCCGACGCCGCGCGGCGCGTAGCGGTCGGCCGCGGCCCGCCACGGGCTCGACGGCAGGCCGGAGTAGTAGACGGCCGCCACGTCCTCGTGCGCGTCGAGCCACTCGGCCACGGCCTGCGCGTTCTGCACGTGCCGCTCGATCCGGAGGCTCAGCGTCTCGATGCCCTGGATGAGCTGCCAGGCGCTCGCCGGCGCGATCGACGCGCCCAGGTCCCGCAGCAGCTGCACGCGCGCCTTGGTGACGTAGGCGATCCCGTCGCCCACCGCGTCCGCGTACGTGACGCCGTGGTACGACGCGTCGGGCGTGGTGAGGCCGGGGAAGCGCTCGGCGTGCTCGGACCAGGGGAAGCGCCCGCCGTCGACGACGAGCCCGCCGATCACCGTGCCGTGGCCTCCCAGGAACTTGGTGGCCGAGTGCACGACGACGTCGGCGCCGTGCTCGAACGGGCGGATGAGGTACGGCGTGGCGATCGTGTTGTCCACGATGAGCGGGACGCCGGCCGCGTGCGCCCGGTCGGCGACGCTGCGGATGTCGAGGATGTTGATGCGCGGGTTCCCGATGGTCTCCGCGAAGAAGAGCTTCGTGTTCGGCCGCACCGCCCGCGCCCAGGCCTCGGGGTCGTCCTGGTCCTCGACGAAGGTCGTCTCGATGCCGAGCTTCGCCAGCGTGTACTTGAAGAGGTTGTAGGTGCCGCCGTAGATGGAGGAGCTCGAGACGATGTGGTCGCCCGCCTCGGCGATGTTCAGCACCGCGAAGGTCGACGCCGACTGGCCCGACGCCACCAGCAGCGCCGCCGTGCCGCCCTCCAGGGCCGCGACGCGCTCCTCCACCACGGCCTGCGTCGGGTTCATGATGCGCGTGTAGATGTTCCCGGGCTGCGCCAGGGCGAAGAGGTCCTGCGCGTGCTGGGAGTCGTCGAACACGTAGGAGGTGGTCTGGTAGATGGGCGTGGCGCGCGCGTGCGTGACCGGGTCCGGCGCCGCTCCCGCGTGGATCTGCTGCGTCTCGAAGCGCCAGCCGGCCGCTCGGTCCTCGTCGTGGTCGCTCATGTCGCGCCCTTCCTTCCGCTGTCGGTGCACGCCGCCGTCGGGCGCACGCCGACCCTAGGAAGCGCGTCGCGGGCTGGTCAACGCGAGCCGTCGCGGGGCGTAACCCGCGGGCATCCGCGTTCCCTACGCTGGGGTCATGTCCACAGCCAAGAGGGTCGTCGTCACGGGTGCGAGCTCGGGGATCGGCGCCGCCACCGTCCGCCTGTTCCGGAGCCGGGGGTGGGACGTCGTCGGCGTCGCCCGCCGCGAGGACCGCCTGCGGGCGCTCGCCGAGGAGACGGGCGCCTCCTACGCGGTCGCGGACCTCACCGTCCAAGCCGACGTCGATGCCCTGCGCGACCACCTCCGCGAGACGGGCGACGTGCACGCGCTCGTCAACAACGCCGGGGGAGCCGTCGGCACCGACTCGGTCGAGGGCGGATCCGCTGCCGACTGGGCGTGGATGTACGAGATCAACGTGCTCGCCGTGCAGCGCGTGACGAGCGCGCTGCTGCCGCTGCTCCGCGCGGGCGTCCCGGAGGGCGGGAGCGCCGACCTCGTGACGGTCAGCTCGATCGCCGCGCACGTGCCCTACGAGGGCGGCGGCGGGTACAACGCCGCGAAGGCCGCCGTGCACGCGATGCTCGGCGTGCTGCGCCTGGAGCTCGCGGGCGAGCCCATCCGCGTCATCGAGATCGCGCCCGGCCAGGTGCGCACCGAGGAGTTCTCGCTCGTGCGCTTCGGGGGAGACCGGGCGAAGGCGGATGCCGTGTACGACGGCGTCCCCGGCCCGCTCACCGCGGAGGACGTGGCCGACGCCATCGTCCACGCGGTCGAGCTGCCGCCGCACGTGAACGTCGACCTGCTGACCCTCAAGCCCGTCGCGCAGGCCGCCCCGCACAAGCTCGTGCGGAAGCCGCTGGCCGTGCGGGAGGAGCTGACCGACCGCGGCTGACCCGCGTCACGCGCGGCGGAGCCCCGTCACGCGCGGGTCCCGCCGGGCGGTCAGGCCGCGGGCTTCGCGGCGTCCGCGGCGGGCAGGTCGGGCAGCGGGCCGGTGAGGAAGCCCTGCACGACGGGGCCGTGGAGCGCGACGACCATCTCGCGCGACATGCTCGCGATGGGCTCGCTGCGCCAGATGTAGCGCGTGATGGCGATGCCGCCGAGCGCGGCGCCGACGAGGGAGTTGCGGATGTCCGCCTCCTCGGGGGGCGTGCCCTCGGGCAGCGCGTTGGTCCAGTGCTGCGGAGCGGCCTCGACGAAGCGGCGGTACGCGCCGCTGTCGTGGTCCGACGAGACGGTGACCCAGCGCATGATGGTGGACCCCACCGGGTGCTCCCACGTGTGCAGCGCCGCGTCGACGAGGGCGGCGCCGCGCTCCTCGACGGGCAGCTCGCGGAGGCGCAGGTACGGGGCGACCAGGTCCTCCGAGGGGCGCAGCGCCTCCTCGAGGAGCGCCTCCAGCGAGCCGAAGTAGTAGCGGACGAGGCTCGGGTCGACGCCGGCGGTCGCGGCGATGCGCCGGGCGCTCACCCGGTCGGCGCCGGACTCGATGAACAGCATGCGGGCCGCGTCGATGATGCTCGCGCGCGCGTCGCCGGAGGTGCGGGGCCCCCGTCGCCTCGGGGCGGCGTCGTCGGCGACGCGGTCGCGGGGATCGAGCTCGTTCGCCAGTACGGCCATGGGGCGTCCCTCTCGTGTCATGGTCCATCAACGTAGTGCGGGGCCGCTGGCCGGATGCCCCGCATGAGGGAATTGTGAACAACCCGTCGGACGACCTGTAGTTTCGTCGAGGCGTCCTCGTGCCGCCTCCCCCTCCCTCCCGCTGAAGAAGGCGTCCGCGTGCCCCTGGTCCTCCCACCCCTGTTCGAGATCGTCTCGTTGACGATCCTGGTCGTCGTCCTCGTCGCCGACCTGCTCATCGTGTACCGGCGCCCGCACGTGCCGTCCACGAAGGAGTCGGCCCTCTGGGTCGCGTTCTACGTGGGCCTCGCGCTGGTGTTCGCGGTCATCATGCTCATCGTCGGCGGGCCCGAGCACGCGGGCCAGTTCGTGGCGGGCTGGCTCACCGAGTACAGCCTCAGCATCGACAACCTCTTCGTCTTCGTCATCATCATGGGGCGCTTCAGCGTGCCCCGGAAGTACCAGCAGGAGGTGCTGATGGTGGGCATCATCATCGCGCTGGTGCTGCGCGGGATCTTCATCCTCCTGGGCGCCGAGCTCATCGAGAGCTACAGCTGGATCTTCTACATCTTCGGCGCGTTCCTCCTCTACACGGCAGTGAAGCAGGCGGTGGGCGACGAGGACGAGGACAGCGAGGACTCGCTCTTCATCCGGTTCCTCCGCCGGCGCCTCAAGATCGCGCCGGACTTCGACGGCTCCAAGGTGCGCACGGTGATCGACGGCCGCAAGGTGCTCACGCCGATGGTGATCGTGTTCGTCTCGATCGGCACCACGGACCTGATCTTCGCGCTCGACTCGATCCCGGCCATCTTCGGCATCACCGAGTCGCCGTTCATCGTCTTCACCGCGAACATCTTCGCCCTGATGGGCCTCCGCCAGCTCTACTTCCTGCTGGGCGGGCTGCTCGACCGGCTCGTGTACCTCAAGTACGGGATCGCGTTCATCCTCTTCTTCATCGGCGTGAAGCTCGTTCTGCACGCCATGCACGAGAACACCCTGCCGTTCGTCAACGGCGGGCAGGGCATCGAGTGGGCGCCCGAGATCCCGACCGTGGTGAGCCTCGTGGTGATCCTCGCCTCGATGCTGGTCGCGACCGTGGCGAGCCTCGTCAAGATGCGCGCGGACGGCACGCCCGTCACCGGCGCCGGCGCGGAGGCCGCGTCGGTCGAGCGCGCCGACGAGGACCGGTCCGAGCGGTGACCGACGCCCGCAGCATCGCGATCGGCGGGAGGCGCATCGACGTCTCGTGGGCCGCCCGCACCGACGTGGGCAGCGTCCGCGCCGTGAACGAGGACGGGCTCCTGGCGGATCCGCCGGTGTGGCTCGTGGCCGACGGCATGGGCGGGCACGCGTTCGGCGACCGCGCGAGCGCCACGCTGGTCGAGACCTTCGGCGGGCTGACGGGCGACCAGCCCGTGACGCGCGACCTCATCGTGGAGGCGGTCGACGCGTCGAACGAGGCGATCGGCGACCTCATCACGGGCGACGACCCGCCCGGCACGGTGGCCGGCACCACGCTCGCCGGCATTGCGCTCGTGCGGGCCGAGGACGGCGAGCCCCTCTGGATGGTCTTCAACGTCGGGGACTCGCGCGTCTACGCGTGGATCGACGGGCGGCTGCAGCAGGTCACGGTCGACCACTCGGCCGTGCAGGAGCTCGTCGACCAGGGGCGCATGACGCGCGCGGAGGCCGAGCGCAGCCCGGTGCGGAACCTCATCACGCGGGCCGTCGGCTCGCACGACGAGGTGGCCGCGGACGAGTGGCTGCTGCCCGTCTCCGCCCACCAGGTGTTCCTCATCTGCTCCGACGGCCTCACCAAGGAGCTCGACGACGACGCTATCGACGCGGTCCTGCGCCTGGCCCACGAGGACGGCGGCGGCGTCGACCGCGCCGCGGACGCCCTGGTCGCGCAGGCCCTCGCGTCCGGCGGCCGGGACAACGTGACGGTCGTCGTGATCGAGGCGGCCTCCGACGAGCAGCCGTCCGACGACGGGTCCGCGGGCGCGCCGTCACCCGAGGAATAGCCGCGGGCACCCGGCGTTAGACTCCCAGGATGCGCGAGGGCCCCTCGCGCCCCTTCCCTGAGGAGAGCCGCGTGCGGACTGCGAAGACCCTGGCCGAGAAGGTGTGGGCCGACCACCTGGTCGCCGAGGGCGAGGACGGCACCCCCGACCTCCTCTACATCGACCTCCACCTCGTGCACGAGGTCACGAGCCCGCAGGCGTTCGACGGACTCCGTCTCGCCGGCCGCCCCGTGCGCCGCCCGGACCTCACCATCGCGACCGAGGACCACAACACGCCCACGATCGGGATCGACCAGCCCATCGCCGACCTCACGAGCCGCACGCAGATCCACACGCTCCGCGCCAACGCCGAGGAGTTCGGCATCCGCCTGCACTCCCTCGGCGACATCGAGCAGGGCATCGTCCACGTGGTCGGCCCGCAGCTCGGGCTGACGATGCCCGGCATCACCGTCGTGTGCGGCGACTCGCACACGTCCACCCACGGCGCGTTCGGCGCCATGGCGTTCGGCATCGGCACGAGCGAGGTCGAGCACGTCATGGCCACGCAGACCCTGCCGCTCCAGCCGTTCAAGACCATGGCGGTCACGGTCGAGGGCACGCTCCGACCGGGCGTGACGGCCAAGGACATCATCCTCGCGGTCATCGCGAAGATCGGCACGGGCGGCGGCCAGGGCTACGTGCTCGAGTACCGCGGCAGCGCCATCCGCTCGCTCTCCATGGAGGGCCGCATGACGATCTGCAACATGTCCATCGAGGCCGGTGCCCGCGCGGGCATGGTCGCCCCCGACCAGACCACCTACGACTACCTCCGCGGCCGGCCGCACGCCCCGACGGGCGCCGACTGGGACGAGGCCGTCGCCTACTGGGAGACGCTCGCCACGGACGACGACGCGGTCTTCGACGCCGAGGTCCTCCTCGACGCTGACACGCTGGAGCCGTTCGTCACCTGGGGCACGAACCCCGGCCAGGGCGTCTCGCTGAGCGAGCCCGTGCCGGATCCCGCCGCCGTCGCCGACCCGAACGAGCGCGCCGCCGCGGAGCGCGCCCTCGCCTACATGGACCTCGCCCCCGGCACGCCCATGAAGGAGATCCCGGTCGACACGGTCTTCATCGGCTCCTGCACCAACAGCCGCGTGGAGGACCTGCGCGCCGCCGCCGAGATCGTGCGCGGCCGCACCAAGGCCGAGGGCGTCCGCGTCATGGTCGTCCCGGGCAGCGCCCGCGTGCGGCTCGAGGCCGAAGCCGAGGGCATCGACCGGGTCTTCACCGACTTCGGCGCCGAGTGGCGCTTCGCCGGCTGCTCGATGTGCCTCGGCATGAACCCCGACCAGCTCGCGCCGGGGGAGCGCTGCGCGTCCACCAGCAACCGGAACTTCGAGGGCCGCCAGGGCAAGGGCGGGCGCACGCACCTCGTGTCGCCGCTCGTGGCCGCGGCCACCGCCATCCGGGGCACGCTGTCGAGCCCATGGGACCTGCAGGAGGCCGGCGTCGTCGACGCCGACGCGATCCGCCAGGCCGCCGCCGTCGGACAGGGGGCCTGACCCGTGGAGCCCATCACCCGCGTCACCGGCACCGGCGTCCCGCTCAAGCAGTCGAACGTCGACACCGACCAGATCGTCCCCGCCCAGTTCCTCAAGCGCGTCACCAAGACGGGCTTCGAGGACGCGCTCTTCTTCCAGTGGCGCAAGGACCCCGACTTCTTCATCAACCAGCCGGCCTACGAGGGCGCGACCGTCCTCGTCGCCGGTCCGGACTTCGGCACGGGCTCGTCCCGAGAGCACGCCGTGTGGGCGCTGCGCGACTACGGCTTCCGGGCCGTGCTCAGCCCGAGGTTCGGCGACATCTTCCGGGGCAACTCGGGGAAGCAGGGCCTCCTCACGGGCATCGTGACGGAGGACGACGTCGAGAGGCTGTGGACCGCGATGGACGCGGAGCCCGGGCTCGACCTCACCGTCGACCTCGTCGAGCGGATCGCCACGGCACCCGGCCTGACGGTCCCGTTCGAGATCGACGAATACACTCGGTGGCGGCTCCTCGAGGGGCTCGACGACATCGCCCTCACCCTCCGGGACGAGGACGCCATCACCACCTTCGAACACCGACGGGCCTCATGGCGCCCGCGCACCTTGCCGGCCCGGCCGGCAGCTCTGGAGAACTGAATGAACTCACTAGTCAGCGACGCCAAGAAGGCGGGAGAGCGAGTGGGTCTCCTGTCCGACTCCATCGTCATCAACGGCGGCATCCCGCTGCGCGGCCGCATCGAGGTTCGCGGGGCCAAGAACCTGGCCACGAAGGCCATGGTCGCCTCGCTCCTCGGCGAGAGCCCCAGCCTCCTGCGCTCGGTGCCGGACATCAGCGACGTGCGCGTGGTCTCGGGCCTCCTCGAGGTGCACGGCGTGACGCTCCGCAAGGGCGAGCAGGAGGGCGACCTCATCCTCGACCCGAAGGACGTCGAGAGCGCCCACATGGCGGACATCGACGCGCACGCCGGCAGCTCGCGGATCCCGATCCTCTTCTGCGGCCCGCTGCTGCACCGCCTGGGCGAGGCCTTCATCCCCGACCTCGGCGGCTGCCGCATCGGCGACCGCCCCATCGACTTCCACCTCGACGCGCTGCGCGCGTTCGGCGCGGTCGTCGAGAAGCTCCCGAGCGGCATCCGCCTCACGGCGCCGGACGGCCTGAAGGGCGCGAACGTCGAGCTGCCCTACCCGAGCGTCGGCGCGACCGAGCAGGTGCTCCTCACGGGCGTCCGCGCGAAGGGCGTCACGGAGCTGAAGAACGCGGCGATCGAGCCCGAGATCATGGACCTCATCGCGATCCTGCAGAAGATGGGCGCGATCATCTCCGTGGAGCCGAACCGCGTGATCCTCATCGAGGGCGTCGACCGCCTCGAGGGCTACACGCACCGCGCGCTCTTCGACCGCAACGAGGCCGCGAGCTGGGCCTCGGCCGCGCTCGCGACCGGCGGCGACATCTTCGTCGGCGGCGTGCGCCAGGCCGAGATGATGACCTTCCTCAACGTGTTCCGGAAGGTCGGCGGCGCGTTCGACATCGAGGAGGACGGCATCCGGTTCTACCACCCGGGCGGCGACCTCAAGCCCGTCGTCATCGAGACCGACGTCCACCCCGGCTTCATGACGGACTGGCAGCAGCCGCTCGTCGTGGCGCTCACGCAGGCGCCCGGCGTCTCGATCATCCACGAGACCGTGTACGAGAACCGCTTCGGCTTCACGGACGCGCTCAACGAGATGGGCGCCGACATCGTCGTGCACAAGGAGGGCCTCGAGGGCCACGAGCGCCGCGTCGCGCGTCGCGACTTCGAGCAGGCCGCGGTCATCACCGGGCCGACGCACCTCCACGGCGCGGACATCACCGTGCCGGACCTCCGCGGCGGCTTCAGCCACCTCATCGCCGCGCTCACGGCCGAGGGCCGGTCCACCGTCAGCAACGTGGGGATCATCTCCCGCGGCTACGAGGACTTCATCGGGAAGCTGCGCCAGCTCGGCGCGGACTTCTCCTACGAGGGATAGCCTCGCCGGCGGCGCACCGCGCCGCCCACGCCGGCCGGGCGCGTCCCCAGGCCCGCCCCCGGCCATCCGCCGGGCGGATCCCACCCGGCGGGCGACCGACGACGACCGCGACGCGACCGGAGCATCCATGGCGAACGAGAAGGCCCGACCGTCGATCTTCTGGGTGCTGGCCGCCCTCGTGCTCCCGGTGCTGAACGCGGCCGTCCGCTTCGACATCCGGCACCCCGAGCGGCTGCCCCGCACGGGCTCCTACGTGCTCGCGCCGAACCACTACAGCGAGATCGACCCGGTCGTCATGGGCGCGGTCGCCTGGAAGCTGGGACGGCTGCCGCGGTTCCTCGCGAAGGCGTCGCTGTTCGACGTGCCGGTGGTCGGCTGGTTCCTCCGCCGCTCGGGGCAGATCCCCGTGCAGCGCGACGGCGGCGTCCGCGGCGGCGAGGCCATCTCCGCCGCGAAGGACCTCGCACGCGACGGCCGGATCGTCGTCGTCTACCCCGAGGGCACGCTGACGCGCGACCCCGACCTCTGGCCGATGCGGGGCAAGACCGGCGCCGTGCGGCTCGCGCTGCAGGCCGGCATCCCGGTGATCCCGACGGCCCACTGGGGCACGCAGGAGCTGATGGGGCGGTACTCCAAGCGCGTGCGCCTGTTCCCGCGCTCGACCATCCACGTCGCCGTCGGCGAGCCCGTCGACCTCTCGCGCTTCCGCGACCGGAGCCTCGACTCCGCGACCCTGACCGAGGCGACCGCGGTCGTCATGGCCGCCATCACGGAGCTCCTCGAGGAGCTCCGCGGCGAGACCGCCCCGACCGAGCGCTGGGACCCCCGCTCGAACAACCAGAAGGAGACCGGCCGATTTGAGTGACGCGACCGCGAGCCCCCGACCCGCAGGATCCACCGCCCCGAGCGCGGACGCGTCCGCCAGCGCGTCCGCGTCTGCCGACGCGGGGGAGCGCCGCAGGGTCGTCGTCCTCGGCGCCGGCAGCTGGGGCACCACCTTCGCCAAGGTCATGGCCGACGGCGGCAGCGACGTGCTCATGTGGGCGCGCCGCCCCGAGCTCGCCCGGGAGATCTCCGAGGCGCAGCGCAACAGCGACTACCTGCCGGGCGTCAACCTCCCGCGGCGCCTCACGGCGGACGCGTCGCTCGAGCGCGTGCTGGACGGCGCGACCGACGTGTTCGTGTCGGTCCCCAGCCAGACGCTGCGCCAGAACCTCGAGGCCGCCCGGGACCTCATCCCGTCCGACGCCGTCGTGGTCAGCCTGATGAAGGGCGTCGAGAAGGGCACGGGCCTCCGCATGAGCGAGGTCATCGCGGAGACGCTGGGGCTCGGCCCCGAGCGCATCGCCGTCGCGTCGGGCCCGAACCTGGCGCTCGAGATCGCGCGCGAGCAGCCGACCGCGGCCGTCGTGTCGTCGGCGGACCCGGCCACGGCCGAGCGCATCGCGAAGATCGCGCGCAACCCCTACTTCCGCTCCTTCGTGAACACCGACGTGATCGGCACCGAGTTCGGCGGCGTGCTCAAGAACCTCATCGCGGTCGCCGTCGGCATCGTCGACGGCGTGGGCTACGGCGAGAACACCAAGGCGTCGATCATCACCCGCGGCCTCGCCGAGATGACCGCCTTCTCCGTGGCGTACGGAGCCCGCGCCGAGACCCTCGCGGGCCTCGCGGGGCTCGGCGACCTCATCGCGACGTGCGAGTCGTCGCTGTCCCGCAACAACACCGCCGGGCGTCTGCTCGGCCAGGGCTACAGCTTCGGCGACGTCGTGACCCGCATGCAGCAGACCGCCGAGGGGCTCTCCTCCGTGGCGCCCGTGCTCGAGCTCGCCCGCCAGCGCGGCGTGGTGATGCCCATCGTCGAGCAGGTGTCGCAGGTGCTCGCGGGCACGCTCTCGCCGCGCGACATCGCCCCGCACCTCACGACCGACGACGACACTCCTCAGGGGGAATGACCATGGCCGACCGCATCCGCGTCGTCCTGCTGTTCGGCGGGACCTCCAGCGAGCACTCCATCAGCTGCGCCACCGCGAGCGGCGTCCTCGGCGCCCTCGACCGCGACCGCTTCGAGGTGATCCCGGTGGGCATCACCCGCGGCGGCGCCATGACGCTGCAGGCGGACGACGCGTCCGCCCTCGCGCTCGACGCCGAGGCCCTGCCCGAGGTCGTCGAGAACGGCACCCGCGTGCGCTGGCCCGAGGACGCGTCCTCGCGGGAGCTCCGCGTGCGCGACGCCGACGGCGCCGAGCGCTCCCTCGGGCGCGTCGACATCGTGTTCCCGATCCTCCACGGCACGCAGGGCGAGGACGGCACCGTCCAGGGGATGCTCGAGCTCGCCGGCCTCCCGTACGTCGGCTCGGGCGTGCTCGCCTCCGCGCTCGGCATGGACAAGCACTTCGCGAAGACCGTGCTGCGCGACGCCGGCATCGCCGTCGCGCCGTGGGTCACCGTGACGCGCCGCGAGTGGGAGGCCGACCCCGAGGCGGTCCGCGCGCGGGCCGCGGGGCTCGCCCTGCCGGCGTTCGTGAAGCCGGCGCGCGCCGGATCCAGCGTCGGCGTGAGCCGCGTCGCGAAGGCGGGGGAGCTCGACGCCGCCCTCGCGACCGCCTTCCGCGAGGACGACCGCGTGCTCGTCGAGGCCGGCCTCGTCGGCCGCGAGGTGGAGTGCGCGATCCTCGACGGCGGGCCGGGCGCCGCCCCGCGCGCGTCCGTCGCGGGCGAGATCGTCGTCTCCGGACGCGCGTTCTACGACTTCGAGGCCAAGTACCTGGGCGCCGACGGCATCGAGCTGGTGTGCCCGGCGGACATGACCGCGGATCAGCTGGCCGAGATGCAGGAGCTGTCGGTGCGCGCGTTCCGGGCCGTCGACGCCCGCGGCCTCGCGCGCGTGGACTTCTTCCTCACGGCCGACGGCTTCGTGCTCAACGAGATCAACACGATGCCCGGCTTCACGCCCATCTCGATGTTCCCGGCCTGCTGGGCCGCGTCGGGCGTGGCGTACCCCGACCTCATCTCCGAGCTCCTCGACGTGGCGCTCGCGTGGGAGGCGGAGGGCCGTCGCGCCTGAGCCGGTCGACGGCGGACGGCCCGGGGGAGTCGCGCGGCGCATTCGCGCACGGCCGCGCCCGGGCCGCCGCGACGGCGAGAGCCTAGGCTCGGACGCATGCTCGTAGGACGATCCGTCGCCCGGTCCCTCCTCCACCCCGACGCCCGGATCGGGGTCGCGGTGCGTCCCGCGGGCCGGCTCCCCACCGGCGGGCGGCGGCCGGCGGGCGGGTCCCCGGCCCTCCCGCGGCCCACCGTCTCCGTCGTGATCCCCGTCCGCGACGACGCCGGGCACCTGCGCGCCTGCCTCCGGGCCCTCGCGGGGCAGACGGTCGCGCCCGACGAGGTCGTGGTCGTCGACAACGCCTCCCGCGACGACAGCGCGGAGGTCGCCCGCGCGGCCGGCGCGCGCGTCGTGCACGAGCCGGTAGTGGGGATCCCGGCCGCCGCGTCGACCGGCTACGACGCCGCCCGGCACGAGGTGATCGCGCGGCTCGACGCCGACTGCGTGCCGCCCGCGGACTGGATCGAGCGGCTCGGCGACGTGCTCGCCGCGCGCCCCGACGTGGCCGCCGTCACGGGCGCGGCGCGCTTCCTCGACGGCCCGCGCGCGCTCCGCGGGGTGGCCGCCGTCGCCTACCTCGGTGCGTACTTCGCCTCGGTGACGCTCGCGCTCGGGCATCCGCCGCTGTTCGGATCCAACTTCGCCCTGCGCGCGGACGCCTGGCGCCAGGTGCGCCACGAGGTGCACCGCGAGGGGACGCACCTGCACGACGACATCGACCTGTCCGTGCACCTCGGGCCCGAGCGGCGCATCGTGCTCGACCCGCACCTCGGCATGGGGATCAGCATGCGGCCGCTGACGCGCCCGTCGACCCTGCCGCTGCGGATGAGCCGCGGCATGGCGTCGCTCACGACGCACTGGCCGCACGAGCTGCCGTGGCGGCGCTGGTGGCGCACCGGCCGGATCGTCGTGGCGGAGCGCCGCGGACGCGGGCCGCGCGCGCTCGAGGCGCCGGTCAGCTCCCGGGCGGCGGGGCCACGCCCAGGTCCTGGGCGCTGACGCAGCGGTCGGTCTGCGGGATGGCGGAGACGACGCCGCTGAGGTCGGTGAGCGCCGTGTAGCTCGCCTGCGTGGAGTCGATGACGACCTCGACCGCGGGCGTGCGCCCGAAGGTCGTGTACCGGATGTTCGGGGCCTTCGAGTCGTCCTCGACCCAGTCGACGTCGTCGTAGCTGATGCACGCGTCGGTCGTGGGGCCGGGCGTCGCGACGCCGCAGCGCAGGATGACCGTGCTCTGCGGATCGCCCCAGGCGCCCGTGCCCTGGGCGTCGGTCTCGCGCAGCGGCGCGGTGCCGAGCTCCGCGGGGAGGTGCACGACGACGTCGGCGCAGAGCGGATCCGCGGCGCCGGCCGCGGGCTCGAGCGAGACGGTGGGCGCGCATCCGGCGAGGAGGACGGCGATGCCGCACGCGGCGACGGCGGCGGCGGCGCGCACGGCGCGGGCGGGGCGGCGGGGAGTCATCGCGGCCAGGCTACCGTGGCAGTCGTGACGACTCCTGAGACGCCCCCGCCCGCCGACCGCCCGAGCGCCGGGCCGTCCGGGGACGCACGATCCGACGTCGCCGCGACCGACGACGACGCGACCCTCGGCAGCGCGGGCGAGCTCGCGACCCTGGCGCGGATGCTGCCCCGGCTGCCCGAGGCCGTCGCCGCCGACGCCGGGCCGGGCGACGACTGCGCGGTCGTGCGGGCGCCCGACGGCCGGTTCGTCATCACGACCGACATGATGGTGGAGGGCCCGGACTTCCGCCGCGCGTGGTCGACGCCGCACGACCTCGGGCGCCGCGCCGCCGCCTCGAACCTCGCCGACGTGGCCGCGATGGGCGCCCGGCCGACCGCGCTCCTCGTCGCGATCGCCGCGCCGGCCGACACGCCGGTCCGGGACCTCGAGGCGCTGGCCGACGGGCTCCGCGACGGCTGCCGGATCCAGGCGCCCGGCTGCGGCGTGGTCGGCGGCGACCTCTCCGTCTCCGACGCGCTCGTCCTCACGGTGACGGCGACGGGCGACCTCGAGGGGCGCGCGCCCGTGCTCCGCTCCGGCGCGCGGCCCGGCGACGTGATCGCGGTGGCGGGCGCGCTCGGGATGGCCGCCGCCGGCGTCCGGGTGCTGTTCGACCACGCGCGCCGGGCCGTGCCCGGCGGCGAGCCCGTCCCCGACGCCGACCTCGCGCGGTCCCTCCGGGCCGCGCATCCGGCTGCGGTGGAGGCGCAGCTCTCGCCCGTCGCGCCCATCGCCGCCGGCGTCGAGGCGGCACGCGCGGGGGCCACCGCGATGCTCGACGTCTCCGACGGGCCGCTCCTCGACCTCGCCCGGATGGCGCGCGCGAGCGGCGTGGGCATCGACCTCGACACCGCGGCCCTCGCGGAGGACGTCCGCCGGGTCGCGGACGCGCATCCGGCGCTCCCGCCCGTCGCGCTCGACCTCGTCCTCACGGGCGGGGAGGACCACGGCCTCGTCGCCGCGTTCCCGGCGGACGCGACGCTCCCGGCGTCGTTCCGGGTCGTCGGCGTCGTGCGGGAGGCGGGTGCCGGGGGACCGGCGGTCACGGTCGACGGCGCGCCCTACGCGGGTCCGCGCACCCCGCGGGGCGGCTGGGACCCGTACGCCGACTGGGACGGGGCGCGCTAGCCCCGATCCGCCCCGGCCCACCACACGACGGTGTCGCCGTAGGCCCGGCGCCGGTCGAGCGCCATCCCCGCGGGCCACGCCGGCTCGGCCGACCGCGCGCTGCGCTCGACCATGACGACCGCGTCGTCGGCGAGCCGCGGCGCGAGGGCGGCGAGCTCCTCGGCGAGCTCCGCGTCGCCCACCTCGTACGGCGGATCGAGGAACGCGACGTCGTAGGTGCCGCGGTCGCCGAGGAGGAAGGCGTGCACGCTCTGGGCGGCGACGCGGATCGCGAGGTCGGCGCCGCGCGGGGCCGCGCCCTCGAGGATGCGCGCGTTCGACCGGCACACGGCCGCGGCGGGCGTCGCCCGCTCCACGAGCACCACCTCGCGCGCGCCCCGGCTGGCCGCCTCGAGTCCCAGGGCGCCGGATCCGGCGTAGAGGTCGAGCACGCGCGCGCCGTCGAGCGCGTCGCGGGCCTCGAGCCCGGAGAAGAGGGCCTCGCGCACGCGGTCGCTCGTGGGGCGCGTGCCCGTCCTCGGGACGCGGAGCACGAGGGAGCCGGCGAACCCGGCGACGATGCGGGTCACGACGGGCGTCCGACGGGGCGCGGGACGGCGATGCTCGGGGCGGGGTGCACGGGCGTCCACGCTACCGGCCGCACCGCCGCCGCGCCCGCCTCCCGCGCGCCCCGCGACCGCGCCGGCGAGGGGCCCAGCCGCTCACGGCCGCTCCCCGGACGCGCCTGGGGCGCTGACGTATGCTGCGAGGACGCCCACGACGCTGGAGGATCTGCGTGACGAGCCCCGAGTCCGAGTCCGTTCCCCTGCACGGCGGATCGGGCGCAGCGCCCGCCCGCATCCACCCCGCCCCGCGGACGGGGGCACACGCGACGGCCCCGCGCGGATCCGCGTCGATGCCGCTGACGGAGGTGCGCCGGCTCGCCGAGCTCATCCTCGGCAACGTCGACGCCGTCATGTCCGGCAAGCAGGACGCCACCCGCATGGCGCTCACCGTCTTCCTGTCCGGCGGCCACCTCCTCATCGAGGACGTGCCCGGCGTCGGCAAGACCATGCTCGCCAAGGCGCTGGCGCGGAGCGTGGACTGCACGGTCAACCGCATCCAGTTCACGCCCGACCTGCTGCCCTCGGACGTCACGGGCGTCTCCGTGTACAGCCAGGCGGACCACCGCTTCGAGTTCCAGCCGGGCGCCGTGTTCGCGAACATCGTCATCGGCGACGAGATCAACCGCGCGAGCCCCAAGACCCAGTCCGCCCTCCTCGAGTGCATGGAGGAGGGGCAGGTCACGGTCGACGGCGTCACGCACGGGCTGCAGCAGCCGTTCACGGTGGTCGCCACGCAGAACCCCGTCGAGATGGAGGGCACGTACGCGCTCCCCGAGGCCCAGCGCGACCGCTTCATGGCCCGGATCTCCATGGGCTACCCGGACGCCTCCGCCGAGCTCGCGATGCTCCGCGACCGCGACACGGTCAGCCCGCTCGACGAGCTGCGGCCCGTGGTCGACGCCGACGAGCTCGACGCGATGATGCACGCGGCCCGCGGCGTCTACGTGTCCGACCCCGTCGCGCGCTACGCCGTGGCGATCGTGCAGGCCACGCGCGGTCACGAGGACATCCGCCTCGGCGCGAGCCCCCGCGCCACCCTCCAGCTCATCCGGGCCGCGAAGACCCGCGCCGCGCTCGACGGCCGCGACTTCGTGCTGCCCGACGACGTCGACGCGCTGGCGGCCCCGGTGCTCGGCCACCGGCTCGTCGCGACCGGGCGCGCGCTCGGCCGACGCGGGAGCGGCCAGGCGGCCGTGGTCGAGATCCTGGAGCGCATCGTCGCCACCACGTCCGTGCCGCTGAGCGCCGCGGGTCGGACGCGCTGACCCCGTGCGGCCCCTCGCGCGCCTGATGCGCCGGATCGGCATCGACGCCGTCCCGCATCCGACCCTCCGCGGCATCGCCCTGCTCGCCGCGGGCGTCGCCGCGTTCGCGGGCGCGTTCATCGCGGGGCGGCGCGAGTTCGTCTTCATCGGCGTCGCGGTCCTCGCGCTGCCGCTGCTCGCGGCCGCCTGGCTGGTCGTCGCGCGCATCCGGCTGCACGTCGAGCGCTCGTTCTCCTCGGACGTCGTCGAGTCGGGCACCGCGACCACCGTCACCGTCTCCGTGGCGGGCACGGGCCCCTTCCCGACGCCGCCGGCGCAGGTGCTCGACGTCGTGCCCGGCGTCGAGGGGACGACGCCGCCCGCGGCGCTGCCGACCCTCCGCGGGCTGCCGCGCGGATCCCGCCGCGCGGCCGTGCGCCCCGTCCTCCGCTACGACCTCACGCCCGAGCGCCGCGGCGTGCACGAGGTCGGGCCGCTCGCGGTCGAGGAGAACGACCCGTTCCGCCTGATGCTGCTGCGTCACGTCGCCGGCGGCACGTCGCGCCTCGTCGTGACCCCGCGCCTCGCCGACCTCGAGGCGGAGCCCGCCGGCCAGGTCGCGTCGGAGGGCGAGTCCGAGCGCGTGCAGCGCCGGGCGGACGGTGGCGAGGACGACCTCGGCACGCGCGAGTACCGCGCGGGCGACCCGCTCCGCCGCGTGCACTGGCGCGCCACCGCCCGCCACGGCGAGCTCATGGTGCGCCAGGAGGAGCAGCGGTCGAGCCCGCGCTCCCTCGTGCTCCTCGACACCCGCGCGGCCGCCTTCCCGCGCCACGCGGACGACGACGACGAGGGCGACCGCGCGTTCGAGCGGGCCGTCGCCTTCGCCGCGAGCATCTGCGTGCACCTCGAGCGGGGCGGATACGCGGTGCAGCTCGTCGAGACCGCGGGCGCGCCCGACGCCCCCGCGCCCGGACGCGCGGCCGACCCCGCCAGCGAGGCCGACCTGCTGCTCCACCTCGCCGAGGTGCTCCCGATGGATCCCGACCCCGAGCGCGACGCCGTGCAGGAGCTCCTGTCCGACCTCCGCCGCAGCCGCCGCGCCGTGCCCCTGCACGCCGTCCTCGGCCACCTGGACGAGGTGGAGGCCCACCGCCTCGCCGGGCTCGGATCCGCCTGCCGGCCGGCCGTCGCCTTCCTCGCCCACCCCGGCCGCGTCGACGGACGGGACGACCGCGAGGCCGTCCGGATCCTGCACGAGTCCGGCTGGACCACGGTCGTCCTCGACGAGGGCACCCGGCCGGCCGACGCCTGGCACGCCGCGCGCTCCGAGGAGATGGCCCGATGACCGACCTCGACTCCGTGGGCCTCGGCGGCCGCGAGCGCTGGACCGTCGAGCCGCGGCCCCTGCCGGGCGAGCGGCGCGGCGACCGCGGGCCCGCCGGACCCGTCGGGCCCGGGCGCGACGACCGGGCGTCCCGGCCGCGCGGCGCCGCCGCCGCCCGCTGGCCCCTCACCGGCGCGCTCGCGGTCGCGCTCCTGGCCGCCGCGGCGAGCCTCCACCTGCTCATCGAGACCGGTCCCTGGTTCCTGCTCTGCATGGTCGTCGTGGCCGCGGTCCTCGGCTCCGCGGCGCTGCTGCGCGCGGCGGGCGTCCCGCGCCTCCTCGCGTCGGCGGGCGGCCTCGTCGTGCTCGTGCTCCTCATCACGCTCGTCTTCGCGGGCCGCACGGCGATCCTCGGCGTGCTGCCGACGCCCGAGACGGTGCGCACGCTCGTCGCCGTGGGGGAGCAGGCGGGGGAGGAGATCTACCGCCGCTCCGCGCCCGTGCCGCCGCTCGCCTCCATCGTGTTCGTCGCCGTCGCGTCGGTAGGCGCGCTGGCCGTGCTGCTCGACGTGCTCGCCTCGGCCCTCCGCATGCCGGCGGTCACGGGCCTGCCGCTGCTCGTGCTCGTGTCCGTGCCCGGGGCGGTCCTCGTCGGCGAGTTCTCGATCGCGTCCTTCGCGGTCACGGCGCTCGCGTGGTTCGCGGTGCTCGCGGCGGACGCGCGCGACCGGGCACGGGACGGCGCGGGCGCAGCCCCCGTGCGGTCGGGCGGACGCGGATCCGGCGGCGGGAGCCCGGGCGCCGCGCGCGCGACCCTCCTCTCCGCGGGCGGGCTCGCGGCCGGTGCCGTGGTCGTCGCGCTGGTCGCCCCCGCGATCGTCCCCGGCCTCACGAGCGCCACGTTCCCCACGGCGTCCGGAGCGGGCGCCGGCGGATCCCGCGTCGTCAACCCGATCCTCGACCTCGGCGACGACCTGCGCCGCCCCGTCGACGTCGACGCGCTCCGCTACTCCACGGCCTCGACCACGCCCCTCTACTTCAAGGTCACGACGCTGTCCCGCTTCGAGGGCGAGGAGTGGGCACCGTCGCCCCTCCGGCCGCCGGAGGAGAACACGGTCGACGCGATCGGGCCCGACCTCGGCGCGGGCCGCGACGTGCCCGTCGAGGACGTCGAGGCGCGCGTGCAGGTCGAGGGCTCCTCGAGCGCCTGGCTGCCCGCGCCGTACGCCCCGCGCAGCGTCGCCGGGCTCGAGGGCACGTGGCGCTGGTCGGAGCAGGGCCTCGAGATCCGCTCCTCCGACTCCGACAGCCGCGACCAGAGCTACACCGTGCGCTCCGAGCTGCCCCGGCCGTCGCGCGAGCAGCTGGAGGCCGTGCCCGCGGCGACCGCGGGCGAGCTCGCGCCGTTCCTGCAGATCCCCGACGGGACGCCGGCCGTCGTCGGCTCCACGACGGCCGACGTCCTCGCCGGCATCGACGACCCCTACGACCAGGCCCTCGCCCTGCAGGAGTTCTTCACGGGGGGCCAGTTCCGCTACTCCGAGGACGCGCCCGTCCAGCAGGGCTACGACGGCAGCGGCGTCGACGTCGTCGGCGAGTTCCTGCGGGTGCGCGCCGGGTACTGCGTGCACTTCGCCTCGGCCATGGCGATCATGGCGCGCGAGGCGGGCATCCCGTCGCGCGTGGCGGTGGGCTACCTCCCGGGGAACCAGGTCGGCCGCGACGGCGACCTCATCACCTACCGCGTCGGCTCGCACGACCTGCACTCCTGGCCGGAGCTGTACTTCGCGGGCATCGGGTGGATCCCCTTCGAGCCGACCCCGGGCCGCGGGCAGGCCGCGCCGTACGCGCAGCCCTCCGCCGCGCCGAGCGCCGCGCCCACCCCGTCCGCCGCGCCGACGCCCACGGCCGCCGCCACGCCCACCACGGCCCCCGCGCCCACGTCGTCGGCCGCGCCCGGCACGAGCGGCGCCGGCGCCGCGCGGATCCCGTGGGCCGGCATCGGCGTCGCGGCCCTCGTCCTCCTCGTGCTCGCGCTCCTCGCCGCGCCCGCGCTCCTCCGCCGCGCCCGACGCGCGCGCCGCCTCCGCGCCCTGGCCGCCGGCGACGCGCCGGCCGGCACCGCCTGGCGCGAGGCGGAGGACCGGGCCGTCGACCTCGGCATCCGCGTGCCCGACACCGAGTCGCCGCGCGAGCTCGGCCGACGCCTCGCGGGCAACGACCCCCGGCTCCGGGATCCGGTCGCGCTGCTCGTCGGCGCGCGCGAGCGGGAGCGGTTCGCCCGGACCGACGCCCCGGTCGACGCGGCGACGGGCGCCGCCCAGGCCGACGCGCTCGTCGCGATCGGGGCGGCCCTCGGCGCCCGCGCGGGCCGGATCGACCGGCTGCTCGCGCTCGTCGCCCCCCGCTCGCTCGTCCGCCGCCGTCCGCGCGGGGAGGACGACGACCGGCGCGGTCCCGGATCCCGGGCGTCGGACGCGCCTCGTACACTCGGGGGATGACCGGATCCGACGCCGCGCTCGCGGGCGTCGTGGGCGGCCGCACCGCCGGCGTGCTGCAGAAGTCGTTCGGCCTGCGCACGGTCGCGGACCTCCTCGAGCACCTGCCGCGACGCTACGCCCGCCGCGGTGAGCTCACTGCCCTCGCCGAGCTGCCGGTGGACCAGCAGGCCACCATCGTCGCCGAGGTCCGGGAGGTGCGCGAGCGCCCCATGCGCGCGCGTCGCGGCAGCATCCTCGAGGTGCGGATCACCGACGGCCGCGGCTTCCTCACCCTCACCTTCTTCAACCAGGCGTGGCGCGCCAAGGACCTGGTGCCCGGCGTCCGCGGCATCTTCGCGGGCAAGGTCAGCGACTACCGCGGCGCCCTCCAGCTCGCCCATCCCGACTACGAGCTCTTCGACGCGCACGAGGGACCGGAGCTCTCCGGCGGCGAGCCCGACGCGGCCGCGCGCCGCTGGGCCGAGATGCCCATCCCGATCTACCCAGCCACCGCGTCGATGGCGAGCTGGCAGGTCGCGAAGTCCGTGGCGCTCGCGCTCGACGCGGTCGACGACCTCGAGGATCCGGTCCCCGCCGACGTCCGCGCCGAGCGCGGACTCCTCCCGTACCGCGCGGCGCTCGAGGGCGTGCACCGGCCGGAGAAGGACGTCGACTGGAAGCGCGGCCGCGACGCCCTCCGGTTCCAGGAGGCCTTCGTGCTGCAGACCGCGCTGCTGCAGCGGCGGCAGGCGGCGCGCGCCCTGCCCGCCACCCCGCGGATCCCGACCCCGGGCGGACACCTCGACCGCCTCGACGCGCAGCTGCCCTTCGAGCTCACGGGCGACCAGCGGCTCGTAGGCCAGGAGATCGCCACCGACATGGCGCGCACCTGGCCCATGAACCGTCTCGTGCAGGGCGAGGTCGGCTCCGGCAAGACCCTCGTGGCGCTCCGGGCGATGCTCGCGGTCGCCGACACCGGCGGCCAGTCCGCGCTGCTCGCGCCCACCGAGGTGCTCGCCAGCCAGCACCTCCGCTCGCTCACCGCGTCGCTCGGCCCGGACCTCGCGGCGGAGCTCATGCCCACCCTCCTCACCGGCCAGCTCTCCACCGCGGAGCGCAAGCGCGCGCTGCTGCGCATCGTGAGCGGGCAGGCGCGCATCGTCGTCGGCACGCACGCGCTCCTCGGCGACCGCGTCGAGTTCCTCGACCTCGGCCTCGTCGTGGTCGACGAGCAGCACCGCTTCGGGGTGGACCAGCGCGAGGCGCTCCGACGGAAGGGCGGCACCCCGCCGCACGTCCTCGTGCTCACGGCCACGCCCATCCCGCGCACGGTCGCCATGACGGTGTTCGGCGACCTCGACGTTTCGACCATCGCCGAGCTCCCGAGCGGACGCCAGCCCATCGAGTCCTTCGTCGTCCCGCTGCGCGAGCACCCGGGCTGGATCGAGCGGGTGTGGACGCGCACGGCCGAGGAGATCGAGAAGGGCCGGCAGGCGTTCGTGGTCTGCCCGGCCATCGACCCGCAGGATCCGGACGCCGAGGACGAGGACGCGGCCGAGGGCGCCGACGACGCGCCCGCCCGCCCGTCGCTCGCCACGGTCACCGAGATCGACGCGCTGCTCGCCGCCCACCCGCGCCTCGGATCCGTCCGCCGCGCCGTGCTGCACGGCCGCATGTCGGGGGAGGAGAAGGACCGCGTCATGCGCGCGTTCTCCGCGGGCGACATCGACCTCATCGTGGCCACCACCGTCATCGAGGTCGGCGTCGACGTGCCCAACGCCTCGACCATGGTGGTCCTCGACGCCGACCGCTTCGGCGTCTCGCAGCTGCACCAGCTGCGCGGCCGGGTCGGTCGCGGCGGCGTGCCCGGGCTCTGCCTCATGGTCACGCACGCCGAGCCCGAGACCGTCGCCCGCGAGCGGGTGGATGCGGTCGCCGCGACCCTCGACGGCTTCGAGCTCGCCCGCGTCGACCTCGAGCTCCGCCGCGAGGGCAACGTGCTCGGCACGAACCAGTCGGGCGGCCGGTCGTCGCTCCGGCTGCTCCGGGTCGCGCAGGACGGCGACCTCATCGAGTCCGCGCGCGAGCACGCCCACGACGTGCTGGAGGCGTCGCCCGCGCTCGAGGGCCACCCCGCGCTCGCCCGCGCGCTGGCCCGCCGGCTCGACGACGAGGAGCGGGCCTTCCTCGACAAGAACTGATCCCGCCCCGGCCCTAGGCTGGCGGGATGCAGCGGATCGCCGTCGTCCCCGGATCGTTCGACCCCGTCACGCTCGGCCACCTCGACGTGATCCGCCGGGCGGCCCGCCTCTACGACGAGCTCGTCGTGCTGGTCGTGCACAATCCCGGCAAGACGCCCATGCTCCCGCTCGAGGAGCGCGTGGCGCTGATCGAGCGGGTGATCCGCGACGTCGGCCTCCCCGCGACCGTGCGCGTCGACTCCTGGGGCGCCGGCCTCCTCGTCGACTACTGCCGGCAGGTCGGCGCGACCGTGCTCGTGAAGGGCGTCCGCTCGCAGCTCGACGTGACGTACGAGACGCCCATGGCGCTCGTGAACCGCGACCTGGCCGACGTGGAGACCGTGCTGCTGCTGCCGGATCCCGCGCACGCCCACGTCTCGAGCTCGCTCGTGCGGCAGGTCGAGGCGCTCGGCGGCGACGTGACGCCGTACGTGCCCGCGGCCGTCGCCGAGACCCTCGCCGTCCGGCGGGAGGGCTGACGACCCGTACCATGTACGGGTGTCCCGGTTCCAGAAGACCCCATTCACGGTCAACGTCCACGACATCGTGCACCGCCCCGGCGAGATGCGCGAGCTCGAGCTGACCATCACCCTCCCGGAGCGCATGGGGGAGGGCCTCATCGCCGTGCCCGCGGGCCGCGAGATGCAGGTCGCCGTCCGGCTGGAGTCCCTGCACGACGGCATCCTTGTCACCGGCGACGTCGACACGGTGGCCGACGGGCAGTCGGCGCGCACCCTCGCCGACATGCAGGAGCGTGTCCAGGTCGATTTCGCGGAGATGTTCGCGTATGGTCTTGATGAAGCTTTCGACTACCAGGTCCAGGACGAGCACGTGGACCTGGAGCCGGTCATCCGGGATGCGGTGGTCCTTTCACTGCCGTTCCAGCCCGAAGTGCCGGGCGAGGACCTCGATCTCGATCTGGGTCCCGGCATCAGCCTGGTCCTGGCGGACTCCGACCCGGAGCCCGTGATCGATCAGCGCTGGGCAGCCCTGTCCGGCTTCCGAGCTTCCGAAGACAGCGGTGCGGCGCGTGAAGACGCCGACACCGAAACGCAGAGAGATGAGAGTTGACCCATGGCTGTTCCCAAGAGAAAGATGTCCCGATCCAACACGCGTGCGCGTCGCTCGCAGTGGAAGGCCGAGGCTCCCACGCTCGTCAAGACCATCGAGAACGGCAAGGTCGTCTACTCCATGCCCCACCGCGCCCGCGTGGTCGAGGACGCCGCCGGCACGCCCCTGTACATGGAGTACAAGGGCCGCAAGGTCGCCGACGTCTAGTCGTCGCCCGCACGGTACGTCGGACATGACCGACACCCCGGGATCCCGCGTCCACGGCGACCGCGACGCGCTCCGGCGCCTCCTCGCCGTGGACGTGAGCCCCGAGCTCCTCGAGCTCGCGCTCACCCACCGCTCGTACGCGTACGAGCACGGCGGCATCCCGCACAACGAGCGCCTCGAGTTCCTCGGCGACTCCATCCTCGGGCAGGCCGTCACGGTCATGCTCTACCTCGAGAACCCCGACCTCGACGAGGGCGAGCTCGCCAAGCGGCGCGCCAGCCTCGTCTCGAGCGTGGCTCTCGCGGAGGTCGCCACCCGCATCGGGCTCGGCGAGCACCTCCTGCTCGGCCGCGGCGAGGAGCTCACGGGCGGCCGCGCCAAGTCGTCGATCCTCGCGGACACGGTCGAGGCCATTATCGGCGCCGCGTACCTCGACGCCGGGGGAGAGGCCGCGACCGGGTTGGTCCTCCGCCTCATCGCCCCGCTCCTCGAGGACCCCGCGCGCTTCGGCGCCGCTATGGACCCGAAGACCGCGCTCCAGGAGAGCGCCGCGCGGCAGGGCCTTCCCGCGCCCGCCTACGACGTGAGCGACAGTGGCCCGGACCATAGCAAGCGCTTCCACGCCGTCGTCACCGTGGGCTCCGCCGTGCGCACGACCGGCGAGGGATCCAGCAAGAAGCAGGCCGAGATGACGGCAGCGCTCGAGGCGTGGACCCGCCTCGAGGCGCGCCCCCCGGCCTGACCCGCGGTGCCCGAGCTCCCCGAGGTCGAGGTCGTCCGCGCCGGCCTCGAGCCCGCCGTGACGGGCGCCCGCATCACCGGCGTCGAGATCCTCGACGCACGGTCCCTCAAGCGGCACGACCCGCTCGAGGGCGCATTCGTCGACCTGCTCGTCGATCGCGTGATCACGTCCGCCGTCCGCCGCGGCAAGTTCCTGTGGATGCCGCTCGCGCCGGACGCGGGCCGCGACGCCACCGGTCCGCGCGCGCTCGTCACCCACCTCGGCATGAGCGGGCAGGTGCTCCTCCGCGAGCCCGGCTCCGATCCCGACGGGCTGCTGCGGATCCGCATGGGCATCGAGCACCCGGCGCACGGCGAGCTCGTGGTCGCGTTCGTCGACCAGCGGATCTTCGGGTCGATGGCCGTCGATCGCCTCGTCCAGACGCCCGACGGGCACGCGGCCGGTCGCGGATCCGCCGAGGCGCTCGTGCCGACGCAGGTCGCCCACATCGCGCGGGACCCGCTCGACCCGGCGTTCGACGACGAGCTGCTGATCGAGCGCCTGGCGCGGCGCCGCACGGGCGTCAAGCGCGCGATGCTCGACCAGACGCTCGTGAGCGGCATCGGCAACATCTACGCGGACGAGGCGCTGTGGGCGGCGCGGATCCACTACGCGCACCCCACGGACCAGCTCGGCCGCGGGCGCGCGCTGCGGCTCCTCGCCGAGGTGCGCCACGTGCTCGCGCGGGCGCTGGCGGAGGGAGGCACGAGCTTCGACGCGCAGTACGTGAACGTCAACGGCGCGTCCGGCTACTTCTCGCACTCGCTCAACGCCTACGGGCAGCAGGGGAAGCCGTGCCCCCGGTGCGGCACGCTGATCGTTCGCGAGGCCTTCATGAACAGGTCGAGCCACTACTGCCCGCACTGCCAGGTGCTGCCTGCGTGAGTAGGGTCGGCCACATGACCCACCGCATCGCGAAAAGCGAAGAAGAGCAAGTCGAGTCCAACGCGGATATCAGGAACGCGACTCGTGACAACTTCGAATACCTGGTCGGCACGCTTTCCAAGCGAACGGCCGGCAAGAAGTACGAGAACTACGTGATAAACGCGATCTGGAACGCGCTGGGCGACGCGGCGTTGCGTCCTGTCACGCAGCAGTACGTGAACCGCCGAGTGCGACACAGGGGTCTCGCGCTGGTCGACCTCCAGCAAGAGCGGGCGAAAGGCGAGAGCAGCAAGCGCGCCCTGATAGACCTCTACTTCCCTGCCATCCGCCTCGGTGTGGAGTGTGATGAAGCGCATCACAGCAGATGCGGCGAGGACGAGGCTCGATCGGCTCGTGAGGCTGACAAGGCGCGGACGAAGGACATCCAGCGAGCAGTCAAGGACTATCTCGAGTTGAGGATCGTCGTCGAGACCGATGATGACGGCTTCGCCGTCTCCCCGCAGGCGGTACTCGATCGGATCGACGAGGTCGTCCGATGCATTCGAGACCGGAAGCAGGAGGTCGAGTCCGGCCGCTTCGACTGGGCGCCTTCGGCGGCGGTTGCATGGAGGAGTGCTGTTCCCGACTGGAAGCTCGCTCGGGAGGCGGGCGTGCTCCGCGCGGGAGATGGCCTGGTATTCCGGACGAACGGAGAGATCCGGGAGCTCTTCGGCATGGGTGCAGACGGCGTCAAGACGGACAAGCACGGGCAGGTGATCCAAGAGGGAAAGGCGACGAACCACTTCCGCGCCAACTTCGAGCTCCCGGACAGGGAGTACGTCGTGTGGTGCCCGACGCTCGCCCAAGAGACCGTAGACGCCACTCTCCGGACGACGAACAGCGCGGGGTACCTCAACTGGATCATCGTCGACCGTGATGACGTGTTGCTCGGACAGGCGAGCCCGGTCGCCGGCGTGAAGCCTTATCGGTATTCGCTTTCCGACGAGGAGCTGAACAGGCGGGCGTCGACGTCGGACTGGGAACCGCCTGCACCGACGGACACGGGGCTGGAGCGGTGGGACGTCAGCCAGCGGATCACGTTCGTCAGGACCAAGGACGCCCTAGGGCGCACTGGCTACCAGTTCCTCGGGGTCTTCACGCCCACGGTCGGGTATCGGGAAGTGAACGGCATCTCCTTCGAAGTCACTCGACTCATAGCCGACGTGTTCGAGTTGCCCCGCTTGTGAACGGGGTCATGGCATCGCACGGCATCCAGATCGTCCTCTGCTCACGACACCGCGTCGAGACCGACCCGCTCGTCGGGAAGAGCGAAAGTGGTCATGCGTCGCAGTCCCGGACGTCGACAGCGCTTTGCGTTCTCAGCCGGCGTCGGCGGGCCCGACCTCCCGCAGCCAGTTCCCGCTCGTGGCGACGTGCGCGAAGCCGAGCGCCTCGTTCACCGCGAGCATCGGCCGGTTCTCGTCGGCGTTCCAGGTGACGACGCGGTCCGCTCCGGGTGCCTCGCGCGCGAGGAGCAGCAGGTTCTCGACCTTGAGGAGCATGCCGAGGCGGTGGCCGCGGTGCTCGGCGAGCACGAGCGTGTCCTGCTGGTACGTGTACTCGTGTCCGTCGGAGCGCCGGCCGCTGGGGGAGACGGCGATCTCGGTGAAGCCCACGAGGCGTCCCGTCGCCACGTGCTCGACCGCCGTGGTGAGGCCCGTGCGGCCGGAGGACGCGCGGCGGGCCTCGGCCTCGCGGAGACGCGCGGCGTCCCACGGGTCCTCGGCCTGCGGGAGGTCGCCCGCCGGCGTGTCGGTCGACATGCGCGTGTGCAGCACGGCGAGGTCGTCGAGGAGGTGCTCGGGGGTCGCGTCGACCCAGGAGACGACCCGGTAGTCGTCCCCGGCAGCGCGGCGGGCGTCGGCGAGGTGCGCGGCGAGCGTCGGGGCCGCGGCCCGGGTGTCGAGCGAGCTCGTCCGCGCGGTCTGCCCGAGGCGGTACCCGGCCGCCACGACGAAGCGCGCCGCGGGGTCGTCCGCGCCGACCGCGCCGATCCCGGTCGGCGACGGGATCGGGGTGCCGACGGGCTCGGCACGGTGCATCGTGAAGCCGGTGAGGGTGCGGCAGCCGTCGTCGAGCGCGATCCGCTCCACGCGCTCCCGGAGCGCCCGTCCGATCCCGCGCCCCCGGTGCTCGGGGAGCACCGACACGGCGACGTCGGAGGTGGCCGGGTCGTTCAGCCAGGTGCTGAGGAGCCCGCGCCCCACGATGCGGCCGTCGACGCGCGCCGCGAAGAGGCGCTTCCGCACGTGCGCGACATCGGCGTAGTCGGCGATGAGCTCCTGCGGGAGCCAGACGAACGCGTCGTGCCCGAGGTCGTGCGACTGCGCCCGGTTCACGACGTCCGTGAGCGCCACGAAGTCGTCCCAGCCGGGGGCGCCGGGGGCCGACGGCGGGCGGATCTCCTCGACGACGACGACGACGGCGGGCGGGGCGCCGGGGTCGTGCGGCATGGTCGGCTCCCTCGTCGGCGTGCGCGGCCGTCGACGGCTCGCGGGCCCCACGCTATCGGCGCGCGGCCCCGCGGCGCCGCGGCCCCGCGGCGCGGACCCGTCGCGCGCGGCTCCCGGCCCGGGCCCGGGCGTCCGGTACCGTGATCGAGACCATCACGCGAGGAGGGCGGCGGGCGTGCACCTGAAGAGCCTGACCCTCAAGGGGTTCAAGTCGTTCGCGCAGCCGACCACGTTCCAGTTCGAGACGGGCGTGACCTGCGTCGTCGGGCCGAACGGATCCGGCAAGTCGAACGTCGTCGACGCCCTCGCCTGGGTCATGGGCGAGCAGGGCGCCAAGACCCTCCGCGGCGGCAAGATGGAGGACGTCATCTTCGCCGGCACCTCGACGCGCGGGCCGCTCGGCCGCGCGGAGGTCACCCTCACGATCGACAACGCCGACGGCGCGCTCCCCATCGACTACACCGAGGTCGCGATCCGCCGCACGCTCTTCCGCAACGGCGGCAGCGAGTACGCGATCAACGGCACGTCCTGCCGCCTGCTCGACGTGCAGGAGCTTCTCAGCGACTCCGGCCTCGGCAGGGAGATGCACGTCATCGTCGGCCAGGGGCGGCTCGACAACGTGCTGCGCGCGACCCCCGAGGAGCGGCGCGGCTTCATCGAGGAGGCCGCGGGGATCCTCAAGCACCGTCGTCGCAAGGAGCGCACCCTCCGGAAGCTCGAGGGGATGCAGGCGAACCTCACGCGCCTGAACGACCTGGCCGGCGAGATCCGGCGGCAGCTGAAGCCCCTCGGCCGGCAGGCGGAGGTCGCGCGGCAGGCGCAGACGGTCGCGGCCGTCGTGCGCGACGCCCGCGCCCGCCTCGTCGCCGACGAGGTCGTGGGCCTCCGACGCGCGCTGGCCGAGCACACGCGCACCGAGGAGGAGCGCACGACCGAGCGCATGGTGCTGCAGGAGAAGCTCGACCGGGCCGTCCTCCGCTCCGCGCGCATCGTCGAGGAGCAGGAGGGCGACGAGGTCGACGGCGCCCGCCGCACGGCCTTCGCGCTCGAGCAGGTGCAGGAGCGCCTCCGCAACCTGCTCTCGCTCGCGCAGCAGCGGCTCGCGCTCCTCGGATCAGCCGACGACGCTCCCGAGACCGCCGCGGGCACGACGCCCGGTCAAGTGCAGGAGTCGCGCGACGAGGCCGAGCGGCTGGTCGCGCTCATCGCCGAGGCGGAGGCGGGCTGGGCGTCCGCCCGCCAGGCGACCGCCGCGGCCCGGCAGGCGCTCGACGCGCTCGACGAGGAGATCCAGGCGCAGAGCGCGCTCGTCTCCCGGCACGACCTCGAGATCGCGGGGCTCACGGGACGCGCCGAGACCGCGGGATCCCGTCTCGCGGCCGTGCGCGGCGAGGTGCTCCGGCAGCAGAACGCGCTCGACGCGGCGCGCGCCCGGCTCGCCGCGGCGGAGGCCGAGCGGGAGCGCGGCGAGGCGGAGGGCGAGGCCGACGAGCGGGGCGGATCCGAGCTGACCCGCGCCTACGAGGACGCCCAGGCCGACGTCGCGACCGAGGAGTCCGCCATGGAGGCCGTGCGCGAGGAGCTGCACGCGAGGGAGCGCGAGCGCGACGCCCTGGCCGCGCGCGAGCAGGCCCTGGCGAGCGCGCTCGACCAGCGCGACGGATCCAGCGACCTCGTCGCCGCCGGTCTGCCGGGCGTCCGCGGCCTCCTCGCCGAGCACGTGCATGTCGACCCGGGCTTCGAGGCCGCGGTCGCCGCAGCGCTCGGCACGCTCGCCGACGCGGTGCTCGCCGACACGCACGAGGACGCCGTGGCGGCGCTGCGCCGCGCGGTGGACGACGACCTCGGGCGCGTCGAGGTCGTCGTCGCGGGATCCGGCGCCGCGGCGGACGCCCCGGCCGCCGCCGCGGGCGGCCCGGTCCCCGCGTCCTCCGTGGTCGACGCGCCCGACGGCGTCCGGCGGATCCTCGCGGGCGTCGTGATCGTCGACGACCTCGACCAGGCGGTCGCCCTCCTCGACGGCCCCGCCGCGCCCGCCACGGCCATCACCCGCGCGGGCGAGGTCGTCCAGGCGCACGTGCTGCGCGGCGGATCCGGCGCCACCCGCTCCAAGCTCGAGCTCGTCGCCGCGCGCGAGGCGTCCGCCGCGACGCTCACGGGCGTGCGCGCCCGCATCGACGACCTGCAGGTGGACCTCGCGGCCGGCCGGGAGCGCCTCCGCGCCGCCCGGGAGCGCGCGGCCACGGCGCTCGGCGGGCTCCGCGAGGCCGACGCGCGCCTCGCCGCGCACGCCGAGCGCCTCAGCCGCTCCCGCGCGCAGGCCGAGTCCGCCGCCGCCGAGCTCGCGCGGGTGCAGCGCGGCCTGGACCTCGCGAGCGCCTCCGTCGACGAGGCCGTCGCCGCGTCCGACGCCGCGCGGCGCGCGCTCGACGAGGCCCGATCCCGGCCCCGTCCCGTGCTCGACACGAGCGGCCGCGACGCCCTCGTCGCGGAGTGGGAGGCGGCGCGCGAGGCCGAGATCGAGGCGCGCCTGCAGGTCGAGACCGCCCGCGAGCGCGTGCGCGCCGAGCAGGAGCGCACGGTCGCCCTCGAGCGTCGCCTCGCCGCCGAGCGCGCCGCCGCCGAGGAGGCCGCGCGCCGCCAGGTGATCCGCCGCCGCCAGATCGCCCGGGCCGCGTCCGTCGCCGACGCCCTGCCCGCGGTCGTCCGCGCCGCCGACCGCAGCACCGCCGAGGCGCGGCTCGTCCTCGCCCGCGCCGAGGAGTCCCGCGCGGGCCGCAACGCCGAGCTCGCCGCCCTCCGCCGCGAGGAGGCCGAGCTGCGGGATCGCCTGCACGGGATCACCGAGGACGTGCACGGACTGGAGCTGCAGATCTACGAGAAGCGCCTGCAGGTCTCGCAGCTGCTGGAGCGCGCCGCGAGCGAGCTCGGACTGGGGGAGGAGGTGCTCGTCGCCGAGTACGGGCCCGACGTGCCCGTGCCCGAGGAGGCGCCGCTCCCGCCGCGGCAGCGTCCCCGGAAGGACGCAGCGGCGGACGCGGACGCGGACGCGGATGCCGATGACGGGGCCGAGGCCGTCGCGGAGCCGGCGGATGCGCCGGCCGAGCGCGCGGAGCCGACCGACCACGGGGACGCCGCCGCGGATGACGACGACGCCGCCCCGCCCGTCCCCACCCGCCCCTTCGACCGCGAGGAGCAGCGTGCCCGGCTGCAGTCCGCCGAGCGGAAGCTCGCGCAGCTGGGCCGCGTCAACCCGCTCGCGCTCGAGGAGTTCGCGGCGCTCGAGCAGCGGCACCTGTTCCTCACCGAGCAGCTCGCCGACCTGACGGCGACGCGCAAGGACCTGCTCACGATCATCGACGACATCGACCGCACCATGCAGGGCGTGTTCGCGGCCGCGTTCGAGGACACGCGTCAGGCGTTCGACCGCGTCTTCCCGATCCTCTTCCCGGGCGGCACCGGCAGCATCCACCTCACCGACCCGGAGGACCTCCTCACCACGGGCATCGAGGTCAGCGTGCGTCCGGCGGGCAAGCGCATCGAGCGCCTGTCGCTGCTGTCCGGCGGCGAGCGATCGCTCGCTGCGGTGGCCCTGCTCATCGCGATCTTCACCGCCCGGCCGAGCCCGTTCTACATCATGGACGAGGTGGAGGCGGCCCTCGATGACGCCAACCTCGGCCGCCTGCTCACGATCCTCGAGCAGCTCCGCGACACGTCGCAGCTCATCGTCATCACGCACCAGAAGCGCACCATGGAGATCGCCGACGCCCTCTACGGCGTCTCGATGCGGCAGGACGGCGTGAGCGCCGTGGTCGGCCAGCGGGTGAGCCGCGAGCCGCGTCCCGCGACGCCGACCGCGGGATCCGACGACGCCCCGTCCGTCGTCGACGACGACGACGCGTCCCCGGCTCCCGCCGACGCCCCGGAGGAGCGGGCGGCCTCCTGACCCGCGGCTACGCTGGGCACATGGCAGCCCGCACCCCCTGGTCCCTCTCCGGCGCGCTCCGCGGCATGTTCGCGAAGCCGACGATCGACGAGACCACGTGGGACGACCTCGAGACCGCCCTCATCACCGCGGACTTCGGGCCCGACGTCACCGAGGCCACCATCGACGACCTCCGCCAGAAGGTCGAGCGCTACCGCACGACCGACCCGCGCGACCTCCAGCGCATGCTCCGCGAGAGCATCGAGGAGCGCCTGGCGAAGCACGACCCGACGCTGAAGCTCAGCGCGCGCCCCGCCGTGATCCTCGTGGTCGGCGTCAACGGCGTCGGCAAGACCACCACCATCGGCAAGTTCGCCAAGTTCCTCCGCAACTACGGCCGCACGGTCGTCGTGGGCGCGGCGGACACGTTCCGCGCCGCGGCCGTCGACCAGCTCGCGACCTGGGCCGAGCGCGCGGGCGTCGAGATCGTGCGCCCGCAGCAGCCCGGGCAGGATCCCGCGAGCGTCGCCTTCCAGACCGTCGAGCACGCGATGCGCACGGGCACCGAGATGGTCATCATCGACACGGCCGGTCGCCTGCACACCAAGGGCGGCCTCATGGACGAGCTGTCGAAGATCCGCCGCGTGGTCGAGAAGCAGTCGCCCATCGCCGAGGTGCTCCTCGTGCTCGACGCCACCACGGGCCAGAACGGGCTCGCGCAGGCGCAGGCGTTCATCGAGCACGGCGGCGTCACGGGCCTCGTCATCACGAAGCTCGACGGATCCGCCAAGGGCGGCTTCATCCTCAACGTGCAGGAGCGCACGGGCATCCCCATCAAGCTCATCGGCCAGGGCGAGGGCATCGGCGACCTCACGGGATTCACGCCCCACGTCTTCGCCCAGAACCTCGTCGGCTGACCCGACGCCGTCCGGGCGCAGGACCTCGCCGGCCCCACGTGTCCGCGCAGGACCTGGTCGGCTGACCCGGGCCTGGCCCGACCGCGCTCCGGCGCCGGTTAAGCTGGACCCACCATGGCTACCTTCGGAACACTCTCGGACCGCCTCGCCGAGACCTTCAAGAACCTGCGCGGCAAGGGCAAGCTCAGCGCCGCCGACGTCGACGGCACCGTCCGCGAGATCCGCCGCGCGCTGCTCGAGGCCGACGTCGCGCTCGACGTCGTCAAGGCGTTCACCGCGTCCGTCCGCGAGCGCGCGCTCGGCGGCGAGGTCAGCCAGGCGCTGAACCCCGCCCAGCAGGTCGTGCAGATCGTCAACGAGGAGCTCGTCGCGATCCTCGGCGGCGAGCAGCGCCGCATCCAGTTCGCCAAGCGCCCGCCGACGGTCATCATGCTCGCCGGGCTCCAGGGCGCGGGCAAGACGACCCTCGCGGGCAAGCTCGGCAAGTGGCTCGCCAAGGACGGCCACACGCCCATGCTCGTCGCGGCCGACCTCCAGCGCCCCAACGCCGTGCAGCAGCTGCAGGTCGTCGGCGAGCAGGCCGGCGTCCCCGTCTTCGCGCCCGAGCCCGGCAACGGCCGCGGCAACCCCGTCCGCGTCGCCAAGGACGCGATGAAGCACGCGGTCGACAAGCAGTACAGCGTCGTCATCATCGACACGGCCGGCCGCCTCGGCGTCGACCAGGAGCTGATGAAGCAGGCCGCGGACATCCGCAAGGCCACCGACCCCGACGAGGTCCTCTTCGTCATCGACGCCATGATCGGCCAGGACGCGGTCGCGACCGCCAAGGCCTTCCAGGACGGCGTCGACTTCACGGGCGTCGTGCTCTCCAAGCTCGACGGCGACGCGCGCGGAGGAGCGGCCCTCTCGGTCGCCTCCGTCACCGGCCGCCCCATCATGTTCGCCTCCACGGGTGAGGGCCTCGACGACTTCGAGCCCTTCCACCCCGACCGCATGGCGAGCCGCATCCTCGACCTCGGCGACATCCTCACCCTCATCGAGCAGGCCCAGCAGGCCTTCGACGAGGAGGAGGCCATGGAGGTCGCCGCGAAGCTCGCGAGCGACACCTTCACGCTCGACGACTTCCTCAAGCAGATGCAGCAGCTGCGCGGCAAGGGCTCCATCAAGAAGATGATGGGCATGCTGCCCGGCATGGGCGCCATGAAGGAGCAGCTGGAGAACTTCGACGAGAAGGAGATCGTCCGCACCGAGGCGATCATCCAGTCGATGACCAAGGCCGAGCGCCAGAACCCGAAGCTCCTCAACGGCTCGCGCCGCCTGCGCATCGCGCGCGGATCCGGCATGACCGTCACCGACGTCAACGGCCTCGTGCAGCGCTTCGAGCAGGCCTCGAAGATGATGCGCACGGTCGCCCGCGGCGGCATGCCGCAGATCCCCGGCATGGGCCCGATGCCCGGCGCCCACTCGAGCCGCAAGCCCGTGCAGCAGAAGAAGAAGGGCTCGAAGTCGGGCAACCCGGCCAAGCGCGCGCAGGAGAACGCCGCGCTCGCCTCCGGCCAGCGCATCGGCGGCCCCACGGCGCCCGCGGGCTCCGGCTTCGGCCTGGCCGGTGCGGCGAAGGGCGGCCAGGACGGCGCCCCGAGCGAGGAGGAGCTCGCCTCGCTGCAGAAGTTCCTCGGGCGCTGACCCGGCGCTCCCGCACCGCCCTCGACGGCGTCCTCCCCACGGGGAGGGCGCCGTCGTCGCATGCCCTCGACGCGCGGGGCGCCGCGTGCCACGGTGGGGTCAGCATCGCGGCCGTCCGTCGCGGCCCGCCCGTCAGGAGCTCCCCGTGTTCGCACCCGTCGCCGCCTTCAGCGGCTTCAGCGTGGACGACGTCCCCGCCGCGCTCGCCTTCTACCGCGGCGCCCTCGGCCTGGAGGTCGAGGAGGTGCCCGAGATGGGCATGCTCCGGCTCGTGCTCCCCGGATCGGGCGCGCGCGTCCTCGTCTACCCGAAGCCGGATCACGTGCCCGCCGCGTTCACCGTCCTGAACCTCGCGGTGGAGGACGTGGAGGCCGCGGTGGTCGAGCTGAACGCGCGCGGCATCGTCACCGCGATCCACGACGGGATGCCGACGGACGCCCGGGGCATCATGCGCGGGCACGGACCCGACATCGCGTGGTTCCGCGATCCGGCCGGCAACGTCCTGTCAGTGGTGGCGGCCTGACCGGACGCGCACCATCCCCCGCTCAGCGGACGGAGCAGCGCCCGGAGTCGACCGGCGCCGTGGCACCGGCCTGCTGGAGCACGGGCGCGATCTCGTCGAGCGTCATGGCGTAGCCCGTCTGGGAGTCGACGGTCGAGGTCGCGAACACGAGGCCGACGACCCGGCCCTGGGCGTCGAAGAGCGCGCCGCCCGAGTCGCCCGGACGGACGGTGCCGCGGACGGAGTAGATCTCCCGCGTCACCGGCTGCTCGTGCTGGATGTCGGTGCCGAGCGCCTGCATCACCTCGCGGACGCGCGCGCTGGTCGCCTGGTAGGGCCCGCCGCCCGGGTAACCCGCGACCACGGCCTCGTCAGACGGGCCCAGCTCGTCGCCCAGCGTCAGCGGCGCGGCGGTGAGGCCCGGCACCGCGAGGACCGCCACGTCGCGCGCGGCGTCGAACACGACCAGCTGCGCGCGCATCAGCTCGCCCGTGCCGCCGGGCTGCACGTACACCTCGTCGGATCCCGTCACGACGTGCGCGTTGGTGATCACGCGCCCGTCCTGCACGACCCAGCCGCTGCCGGCCGACGACGTGCCGCACGCGGGCGCGGAGGAGAGGATCTTCACGACGCTGCCGGCGGAGCGCCGCACCGCGTCGGGCACGTCGGCGTCGGGCGCCGCGGTGTCGGCGATGGACTCCTGCCCGTTCGCGAAGACCCGCGGGTAGCCCACGTCGTGCAGGGCGTCGTCGAGCGCGGAGAGCGCGGTGCCGCTGGAGACCGGGCTGACGCGGTCGAGGGTCGCGAGGATGCGCGACGACGAGGCGAGCTGGACCGCGGGGATCACGCCGCTGGATCCGAGGAAGCCCCCGATGAACCACACCGACACGGCCCACGCGGCGAGGCCGGCCACGGCGCCGATGCCGCGGTCGAGCCCCTGCGCCGCGCCGCGGGGACGCAGCAGGCGCGTGAGGACGCTGGCGACCTGGGCGAGGATCCCGCTCACGAGCGAGGTGGTGACGAGCATCAGCAGGGCGGCGGCGACGGTCCGCATGATCCCGGTGGCCACCCCGAACTGGTCGAGGAGCGTCAGGAACGCGGGCGTGATGGCGAGGGCCAGCAGCACGCCGAGCACGATCCCCGCCAGCCCGGCGACCGTGACGATGGCCCCGCGCCGCCACCCTGTGAGGGCCGCGACGACCGCGACGACGAGGATGACGATGTCGACGGCGGGGCTCACCTCGTCAGTCTGCCCCGGCTCACCGACCGAGACCTGAGCGCAGCTCCTCGACCAGGTGCGTCACCACGGGCGCGAGCGCGCCGTCGTTCTCCTCGGCGACCCGGAGCTGCCGCTGGTAGCTCGCGCCGCCGTCGACGATGTCGAGGATCCCGGCGAGCTCGTCCCCGCAGCCGAGCTCCTCGGCGACGGGGGAGAGGCGCTCCACGAGCGCGCGCGTGTCGTCGCCGACGAGGGCCTCGTCGCCGGCCGCGTCCTGGATCACGATGGCGTCCATGCCGTACCGGGCCGCGCGCCACTTGTTCTCGCGCACGAACCACGGCTGCATCCGGGGCAGCTCCTCGCCGCGGTCGAGCGCGGCGGACATGTCGTGCACGAGGCACTGCACGAGGGCGGCCAGCGACGCGATCTCCCGCAGCGTCGAGACGCCGTCGAACACGCGCGTCTCGAGCGTGCCCCACTTCGGCGCCGGTCGGATGTCCCAGCGCAGCTCGCTGTGGTGGTCGATGACGCCGACGTGCGTCATGTCGCCCACGAGCCGCTCGTAGTCGGCCCAGGTCGTGAGGTCCGGCGGCAGCCCGGCGGTGGGCAGCTGCTGGAACATGAGCGCGCGGTTGGACGCGTACCCCGTCTCCTGCCCCGACCAGTACGGGCTCGACGCGCTGAGCGCCTGGAACCGGGGGAGGTGCACGAGCAGCGCGTTGAGGATGGGGAGCGCCTTCGTGGCGTCGTCGATGCCGACGTGCACGTGCACGCCCCAGATCATCATCTGCCGGCCCCACCACCTGGTGCGGTCGAGGAGCGTCGCGTACCGCTCGTTGTCGGGCGTCACGTCCTGGTCGGGCCACGAGCTGAACGGGTGCGTGCCGGCGCACATGAGGTCGATGCCGAGCGGGTCGGCGACGTCGACCACGCGCTCGATGAGGCGCGCGAGGTCGTCCACCGCGGCGCCGACGCGCGCGTGCGGCGCGCTCACGACCTCGACGGTGTTGGTGAGGAACTCCCCGGTCACGTGCGGGTGCGCGTCGTCGTGCGGGAACGAGCGGAGGATCTCGGGGGCGACGCCCGCGAGCTCGCCGGATCCGCGGTCGACGCACGCGAGCTCCCACTCGATGCCGACGCGGGAGGGCGGCTGCCGGGCGAAGTCGATCTGCATGCGGGTCCTGCCGTCCACGGGGTCTCGGGGCGCATGCGCCGGGTGTCGTCCGATCATGCCACGCACCCCGCGGGGCGGCCGGGCGATGACGCCGTGCGGCGCGCCGACGGGAGGGGTCCCGGCCGCGCCCGGCGTCTGCCATAATGATCTGTCGAGTCCGCGATCGTCCGACCCTCTAATCAGGCGCCGCGAGACCCCATCGAACCTATGCCGAGTGTGCCCCCACGCTCACGGCCGTCAGTTCACCCCACACAAAGAAATTCAGGAGAATTGTGGCTGTCAAGATCCGTCTGAAGCGCCTGGGCAAGATCCGCGCGCCGTACTACCGCATCGTCGTCGCCGACTCGCGCACCAAGCGCGACGGCCGCGTCATCGAGGAGATCGGCAAGTACCACCCCACCGAGGAGCCCTCGTTCATCGAGGTCCAGTCGGACCGGGCGCAGTACTGGCTCTCCGTGGGCGCCCAGCCCACCGAGCAGGTCGAGGCCCTCCTCAAGCTCACGGGCGACTGGGGTCGCTTCAAGGGCGACAAGGACGCGGTCTCCACCGTCCGCACCCGCGAGGCGAAGCCCGCCTACGTGGCGGACGAGAAGAAGAAGCCGGTCCTCAAGCCGAAGACCGAGAAGGCCGCCCCCGCGCCCGAGGCCGCTCCGGCCGAGGCCGAGGCGACCGAGGAGCAGGCCTAGCCCATGCTCGCTCCCGCGCTCGCTCATCTGGTCAAGGGCATCGTCGAGCACCCGGACGACGTCTCCGTGACGAGCAAGGGATCCCCCCGCGGCGAGGTCCTCGAGGTGCGCGTGCACCCCGAGGACCTCGGCCGGGTCATCGGCCGCGCGGGTCGCACCGCGAAGGCCCTCCGGACCCTGGTGTCGGCTCTCGCCGACGGCCAGCGCGTCCGCGTCGATGTGGTGGACACCGATTCCTGAGGTCGAGGGCCGGGACCCCGCGGCGTTCCGCGTGGGCCGGCTCACCAAGGCGCACGGGCTCAAGGGCGCCGTGAAGCTCGAGCTGTTCACCGACGACCCCGCCAAGCGCTTCGTCCCCGGCGCCGAGTTCAGCCTCCAGGTGCCGGATTCCTCGCCCTGGCACGGCCGCACCCTCACCCTCACCGAGCTGCGCTGGTACAACAGCCACCCCGTCGGGTTCTTCGAGGGCGTCGCCGACCGCACGGCCGCCGAGTCGCTCGCGAAGGCCATCCTCTGGATGACGCCCCCGGCCGACGAGCCCGCCGAGCCGGACGCCTGGTACGACCACCAGCTCGTGGGCCTGAGGGTCCTCCGCGATGGCGTCGAGGTCGGCACCGTCTCGCTGGTCGACCACTTCCCGGCGCAGGACCTGCTGCACGTCGACACCCCGAACGGCACCGTCCTCGTCCCCTTCGTGCAGGCCATCGTGCCGTCGGTCGACGTCGACGCCGGCACGCTCGTGGTCACGCCGCCTCTCGGCCTCTTCGAGGACGTCGCCGAGGAGGCGGAGCCCGCGGCCGCGCCCGACGCCGCCCCGGCCGCGGAGGACGCATCCGTCCCCGGCGCGGATCCCGCGCCCGAGGGCGACGACGCCCGCTGACATGCGGATCGACATCGTCTCGATCTTCCCGGAGTTCTTCGGGGTGCTCGACATCTCCCTGCTCGGCCGCGCCCGCCAGTCCGGCCTCATCGACCTGCGCGTGCACGACCTCCGCGCCTTCACGCACGACCGGCACCGCACCGTCGACGACACCCCGTACGGCGGCGGCGCCGGCATGGTCATGCGCCCCGAGCCGTGGGGCGAGGCGATCGACGAGGTCCTGTCCGACGACACGGATCCGGTCGTCATCTTCCCGTCGCCCGCGGGCGACGTCTTCACGCAGGCCATGGCGCAGGAGCTCTCCGCGGAGCCGCACCTCGCCTTCGGCTGCGGCCGCTACGAGGGCATCGACCAGCGCGTGGTGGACCACACGGCCACCCGCGCCCGCGTGCGGCTCGTGAGCCTCGGCGACTACGTGCTCAACGGCGGCGAGGTCGCGGTCATGGCGATGATCGAGGCCATCGGGCGCCTGGTCCCCGGCGTCGTGGGCAACCCGGCGAGCCTCGTCGAGGAGAGCCACTCCGACGGGCTGCTCGAGCACCCCAGCTACACCAAGCCGCCCGAGTGGCGCGGCCTCGCGGTGCCCGACGTGCTCCGCAGCGGCAACCACGGCGCCATCGCGGCCTGGCGTCGCGAGCAGCAGCTCGAGCGCACCCGCCGTGTCCGTCCGGACCTGCTGCCCGACTGACCGCCGGACGCGCGCCGTCGTCCGCTAGGAGCGCGCGGTGAGGATCAGCGGACCGGACTCCGTGACGGCGACCGTGTGCTCCATGTGCGCGCCGCGGGAGCCGTCGGCGCTGCGGAGGGTCCAGCCGTCCTTGTCGGTGTAGATCTCGTCGGTGCTCTGCAGGAACCACGGCTCGATGGCGATCACGAGGCCCGGGCGCAGCGGCACGCCGCGGTTCGGGCGGCCCTGGTTCGCGATGTGCGGGTCGCCGTGCATCGTGCGGCCGACGCCGTGGCCGCCGAAGTCGGTGTTGACCGAGTAGCCGGCCTCGGTCGCGACCGCGCCGATGGCGGCGGAGATGTCGCCCGTGCGCCCGCCGGGCTGCGCGGCGCGGATGCCGGCTTCCAGGGCTGCGGTCGTCACCTCGATGAGGCGCACGTCCTCGGGGCGCGGGGTGCCGACGATGACGCTGACCGCGGAGTCGCTGACCCAGCCGTCGACGGACGCCGCGAAGTCGAGGCTGAGGAGGTCGCCGTCCTGCAGCCCGTAGTCGTGGGGGAGGCCGTGCAGCACGCCGTCGTTCACGGAGGTGCAGAGCACCTTCCCGAAGGGGCTCGCGCCGAACGACGGGTGGTAGTCGATGTAGCAGGACTCGGCGCCGCGCTCGCGGATCATCCGGTGCGCCGCCCGGTCGAGGTCGAGCAGGTTGACCCCCACGTCGGCCTGCGCGGCGAGCGTCGTGAGCACGTGCGCCACGAACTCCCCGGCGGGTCGCATCTGGTCCATCTCGGCGGGCGTTCGCAGTTCCATCACGCGAAGGATCCTACGCGAGGGGCACCGAGGAGCCTCGGCGCCGCCCAGGTTCCGCTCCTACCATGGGTCCATGCAGCAGTCCCCGGCCCTCGCCCTCCGTCGCGCGCTGCACCGCTGGCAGCCCGTCGCCGTCGTGGTGCTCCCCGCCTGGCTCCTCGTGGGCTGGGCGGTCTTCGGCTCCGGCGGCTGGGAGCTGCTCCTCGTGATCATCGCGGCCGGCGCCCTCGGCGTCGCGCTCCTCGTGGGCCTCGGGCTCGTGCGCGCCCGCCGGTCCGTGCGCGAGTCGCGGGCCGTGTCGCCCGCCGACGCGGTCGCGCTCGGGGCGCTCACGCTCGCCGTCCTGGGCGCCGGCACCTACTCGGTCGTGAGCACCTGGTGCGCCGTGGCGGCCGTGCTGGCGCTGGTCGCGCTCCTCGTCCTCGCGGTCCGCCAGCTGCTTGTCGAGACCCGGCAGCGCATGCAGGAGGTCGTCTCCGTCCTCGAGCGCGACGCCCAGCCGCGTCCGCCGGAGTGGAAGGCGGCCGAGGGCCCGGACGCCGGCCGCACCATCCGCCTCGACTGACCCGCGCCCTCCGTCGGTCCTCCGCTTTGCGCTCGACGCGCCCGAGATGACACAATGGGCGATCGTGCCTGCCGTCGACCCTGCCACGGGGGAGTCGGCCACTCATGCGGGACGTTCCCCTTCCAGACATTGATGCGCAGTCGACCCGTGGCGGTTGCAGAGAGCGGTACACCATGCACATCCTCGATTCCGTCGACAAGGCGTCGCTGCGGTCGGACATCCCCGACTTCCGCGCCGGCGACACGGTCAAGGTCCACGTCAACATCGTCGAGGGCAGCCGCTCGCGCATCCAGGTGTTCCAGGGCATCGTCATCGGCCGTCAGGGCGAGGGCGTCCGCGAGACGTTCTGCGTCCGCAAGGTCAGCTTCCAGGTCGGCGTCGAGCGCACCTTCCCGGTGCACTCCCCGGTCATCGACCACATCGAGGTCGTGACGCGCGGCGACGTGCGCCGCGCGAAGCTCTACTTCCTGCGCGACCTGCGCGGCAAGAAGGCGAAGATCAAGGAGAAGCGCTCCTAGCGCATCCCCACCTGTCCTCCGACCGAGCTCCCGGCATCTACACTTGCCGGGAGCTCAGGCGGTTAAATGACAGACAGCACGGCGCCCACGGACACCAGGTCCTCGGGCAGGCACAGCGACAAGCGTTCGCGCGGATGGAAGACCTTCCTGCGAGACGTCCTCGTCATCTTCGTGGTGGCCCTCCTCGTATCGGTCCTGATCAAGGCGTTCCTGATCCGGTCGTTCTACATCCCGTCGTCCTCCATGGAGGACACGCTGCAGATCGACGACCGCATCGTCGTGAACCAGCTCACGCCGCGCTTCGTGCCGCTCGAGCGCGGTGACGTGGTCGTCTTCCGCGACCCGGGCGGCTGGCTCCTGCCGTCGCCCCAGGTCGAGAAGCCGCCGCTCGCCGCCGCGGTCGACTGGGCGCTCACGACCGTCGGGCTGTCCGCGTCCGACAGCAACGATCACCTGATCAAGCGGCTCATCGGGCTGCCAGGCGACCACGTCGTCTGCTGCAACTCGCTCGGCCAGATGAGCGTGAACGACGTCCCGCTCGACGAGCCGTACCTGAAGCTCGTGCCCGGCGACACTCGCGCCTCGGATGATCCCTTCGACGTGACGGTCCCCGCCGATTCGCTGTGGGTCATGGGCGACAACCGCGGCAACTCCGCCGACTCGCGCTACAACCAGGACGGCCCCACCAAGGGCTTCGTGCCGCTCGACCACGTGGTCGGCCGGGCCTTCGTCATCACCTGGCCCATCGACCGCTGGTCGATCCTCAGCGACCACCCGGAGACGTTCGGCGACGTGCCGGACCCCATCCCCGCGGGCTGATGCCCGTCCAGGACCCGACGCTCGAGCTCGAGCGGGAGCTCCTCGCCGCCGGCGCGGCCCTCGTCATCGGCTGCGACGAGGTCGGGCGCGGCGCCCTCGCCGGGCCCGTCGCGGTCGGCATGGCCGCGGTCGGGCCGGATGCCGGGGCCTTCCCGGCCGGCCTCCGCGACTCCAAGATGCTCAGCGAGAAGCGTCGCGAGGCGCTCCATCCCGTCGTCTCGGGGTGGGTGCGCCATGCGGCGATCGGCATGGCCTCCGCGGCGGAGGTCGACGAGCTCGGCATCACGGCGTGCCTCGGACTCGCCGGGCGCCGCGCGCTGGTCGATCTGCACCACGCCGGCGTGCCGCTGCTCGCCAGCGTCGTCCTGCTCGACGGCGCGCACGACTGGCTGACCCCGCACCTCGCGCATCCCGTGCCGGTGCGGATGCGCGTCAAGGCCGACCGCGACTGCGCCTCCGTGGCCGCCGCGTCCGTGCTCGCCAAGGTGGAGCGCGACCGCATGATGACCGCATGGCACGAGGACCATCCGGAGTACGGCTGGGCGGGCAACAAGGGCTACGGCAGCTCCGCGCACCTCGACGCCATCCGCGAGCGCGGCGCGTCGGCCCTGCACCGCCGCACGTGGCTCACCGGGGTCCTCGCGGGCTCGTCCTCCTGACGCACGGGGCCGGGCGGAGCCGGCGGGTGCCGACGCAGCCGGCGGAGGGCGACCTCCTCCCGGGCGGATAGGATCGACGGACCATGGATGACGACGAGTTCGAGGACTACGACCGCGAGGTGGAGCTCGCGCTCTACCGCGAGTACCGGGACATCGTGTCCCAGTTCAAGTACGTGGTCGAGACCGAGCGGCGCTTCTACCTCGCGAACGAGGTCGAGCTCGTGCGCCGCGACACGGAACACGACTTCTACTTCGAGCTGAGCATGAGCGACGTGTGGGTGTGGGACGTGTACCGCTCCGACCGCTTCGTGAAGTCCGTGCGCGTGCTCACCTTCAAGGACGTCAACGTCGAGGAGCTCTCGGCCAAGGAGTTCGAGCTCCCCAAGGAGCTCGCCATCGACGAGTAGGGCGCTCCGCCCCCTCCCCAGGCGCACGATCCCGGCGTGAGGCACCTGTTACTCCGTGGACCCCGTCGCCGCCGTGCGCGTCGCGCATCCTCCTCGCGGAGGTGCCCATGACACGCACGCAGGACCTGGGACGACGCGGCGAGGATCTCGCCGCACGGCATCTGATCGCGCGGGGATACGCGCTCGTCGAGCGCAACTGGCGCTGCCGCGAGGGCGAGATCGACCTCGTGATGCGCCACGCGGGCACCACGGTGCTCGTGGAGGTGAAGACCCGGGCGGGCCTGGGGTACGGGCATCCGCTGGAGGCCGTGACGCGGGCCAAGGCCGCGCGGCTCCGCGTGCTCGCCGGGCTGTGGTGCCAGGAGCACCCGGAGCACCGCGGACCCGTCCGCATCGACGTCGTCGGCGTGGTCTGGCCGCCGGGTGCGTCGCCCACCGTCGACGTCATCCGGAGCGCCTGCTGATGGCCGTGGGACGCACGCTGGCCGTCGCCCTCTCCGGGCTCGACGGTTCGCTCGTCGACGTCGAGGCGGACATCACGAGCCAGCTGCCCGGCTTCGTCCTCATCGGGCTCCCGGATGCCGCGCTGAGCCAGGCCCGGGAGCGCGTGCGCGCCGCCACGGGGAACGCGGGATGCGAGTTCCCGGTGCGGCGCGTCACCGTCAACCTGTCGCCGGCCGTGCTGCCCAAGCACGGCTCCGGGTTCGACCTCGCCATCGCGCTGGCGGTGCTGGCCGCCGGCGGATCCGTCTCGGCCGAGTCCGTCGCCGGCACGGTGCACCTCGGCGAGCTCGGGCTCGACGGACGCCTGCGCCCCACGCACGGCGTGCTCCCCGCCGTGCTCGCCGCCCGACGCGCGGGCTGCCGCCGCGTCATGGTGCCGCGCTGCCACGCCGACGAGGCGTCGCTCGTGCCGGACATGCACGTGGTGGCCGTGTCCGGGCTGCGCGAGGCGGCGATCCACCACGGAGCCGAGCTGGAACCGGAGCCGGATGACGGGGACGTCACCGGAGCTGCGCCGCCATCCGCCGCCGTCCTCCCGGTGTCGGTCGATCCGGCCCCCTGCCTCGGGGACGTCGTGGGCAACGAGGAGGCCGTCGAGGCGCTCGTCGTGGCGGCGGCCGGCGGGCACCACATGTTCCTGCTCGGTCCACCGGGCGCGGGGAAGACCATGCTGGCGCAACGGCTGCCGGGTCTCCTGCCCGACCTCGACGAGGAGGCGGCGCTCGAGGTCGGCTGCGTCCGGTCCCTGTGCGGCGACCAGCTCGGTCCGGAGCTGCCCGTGCGTCCGCCGCTGGAGGCGCCGCATCACACAGCGAGCGCCGCCGGGCTCGTCGGCGGCGGGAGCGGCCGCATCCGACCGGGAGCCGCCGTCCGCGCCAGCGGGGGAGTGCTGTTCCTCGACGAGGCTCCGGAGTTCTCGGGCGCGGTGCTCGACTGCCTGCGGCAGCCGTTGGAGTCGGGGGTGGTGACCATCCACCGTGCCAACGGCGTCGCCCACTTCCCCGGCCGCTTCCAGCTGGTGATGGCGGCGAACCCGTGCCCGTGCGGCTCCTTCGGCGTGCCGGGCGCGGACTGCACGTGCCCGCCGCAGGCCCGTCGTCGGTACCTGGCCCGCCTGTCGGGTCCGCTCATGGACCGCATGGACATCCGGCTCACCGTGCGCCGGGTCACGAGCGCGGTCCACCGCGCCGCCGACGGGACGCCTCGCACGACCACCGCATCCGGCCGTGCCCGCGTCGCCGTCGCACGCGCCGCCGCCGCCGAGCGCTGGTCCGCGACGCCGTGGAGGGTCAACGCGCACGCATCCGGGACGTGGCTCCGACGGGAGGCGCGCCTCGGCCGTGGCACCACCGCCTCGCTCGACCGCGCGCTCGACCGCGGGCTCATCACCATGCGGGGGTACGACCGCGTGCTCCGCATCGGCTGGACGCTGGCCGACCTCGACGGCGCCCCGCGTCCGGACGCCGACCACCTCGGCCGCGCCCTCCTCCTGCGGGGTGCGTCGTGACGGACGGCGGCGTGCGCGCGGCGGCCGCGCACGGCGGCTCCGGCATCGACCCCGTCACCCACGTCGACGCCCCCGGCACGGCGCGGGCTCGGGCGGTCGCGAGGCTCGGCATGTCCGCGGGCGAGGCGCGGGAGCTCGTCGCGGCCCTCCGGCCGACGGCGGTCGTCGAGGGCGACCTCGACGCAGACGACGCACCGGAGATCATCGCGCGCTGCACCTGGTCCGGCATCGCGGAGCCGGGTGACCGCGTCGCCGGTGCTGTCGTGGGGGTGCTGGGAGCGACGGGCGCCCTCGCTGCGGTGGTCGACGCGCGGGACGCGGACGCCGTCGTCGGCCGGATGGTCGACGCCGGGCTCGTCCTCGCCCCGGACAGCCGCGACGCCCTCGTCGACGAGGTGCGCGCCGCCCTCGACCGATGGCGGCCGCGGGTCGTGCGCACCGAGGCGACGGCCCGGCTGCACGCCGCACGCACCGTCGGCGCGGGCGTCCTGGTGCCCGGCGATCCCGCATGGCCCGGCGGAGCGGACGACCTCGGGCCCCATGCTCCGCTCGTCCTCTGGTGGACCGGCGAACAGCGGGCCCTGGCCGCCCTGTCGAGGTCCGTCGCGGTCGTCGGCGCCCGAGCCGCCACGGGATACGGGGAGCACGTCACGGCGGAGCTCGCCAGCGGGCTCGTCGACCACGGCGTGGAGATCGTGTCGGGCGGTGCATACGGGATCGACGGCGTCGCCCACCGAGCGGCGATCGCGTCCGGCGGCAGGACCGTCGCGTTCCTGGCCGGGGGCGTCGACCGCCTGTACCCGTCTGGGCACACGGAGCTCTTCGGCCGGATGCGACGGGACGGCGCCGTCGTGTCCGAGCTGCCCTGCGGCGCGTCGCCCACCCGCTGGAGGTTCCTCCTACGCAATCGACTCATCGCGGCCGTCAGCGCCGCCACCGTCGTGGTGGAGGCGGGAGCGCGCAGCGGGTCGCTCAACACCGCCAACCACGCGCTGGCGCTGGAGCGACCGCTGGGGGCGGTGCCCGGCCCCGTGACGAGCGTCTCCTCGTCCGGCTGCCACCGGCTGATCCGCGACTCGGGAGCTGTCTGCATCACCTCGGCGGAGGAGGCGATGGAGCTCGTCCCGGGCTGGAGCGGCAGCGCCGCGGAGGGGGCGCGCGAGCTCTCCCCGCAGTCGGCTGCGTCGCCCGCATCGCCGGGAGCGGCGCCGTCGCGGGGCGCCGCCGCGCGTCCGCGCGGCCCGGGTGTGGAGGAGGACGGGCGCGCGGCCTCGTCGGGGACGGATCGCGCCGACGATCCGCGCGCGACGCGCGTGCTCGACGCGTTGAGCACGCGGCGCGGTCGGGAGACCTCCGACGTCGCGTCCCGGGCGGGGCTGGGCGTCGCGGAGACGTCCTCCGTCCTCGGGCGGCTCGAGCTGGAGGGCCTGGTCGCGCGTCCGGACGGGGGCTGGGTCCGGCGACCGGCGGCGCGATGACCGTGGCCGCGCCGCGCGCGGACCGGCGCCGCCCCGGCCGGCGCGGAGGGCCCGGTCGCGGCGGAGGAGCACGTAGCCTTCCGGCATGGAGACCCTCCGGACCGGTCGAACGCCCCTCGAGCAGGACATCGAGGACTTCGGCGTCGCGCTCCGGCTCGAGCGGGGGAGCTCGACGAACACCGTGCGGTCCTACGCGTCCGACCTGCACGACCTGGCTGCGCATGCCGCGAGGCAGGGCGTCACGGCCGCCGACGACCTCGACCTCGAGCTGCTGCGCGACTGGATGTGGCGCGCGTCCCAGGCGCGGCTCGCCCCCGCGACGCTCGCCCGGCGCTCCGCGGCCGTCCGCGGCTTCGGCGCGTGGCTCGTCCGCCAGGGTCGGATCGACGCAGATCCCGCGGCGCGTCTCAAGGCGCCCCGCGCCGGGGCGCATCTCCCGCGCGTCCTCGCCCGAGAGCAGATGTCGGCCCTCCTCGACGGGCTCGCAGCGCGCGCGGCGGAGGACGATCCGGCCGCCCTCCGCGACCTGGCGGCGGTCGAGCTGCTCTACGCCTCGGCGCTCCGCGTCTCGGAGCTCACCGGGCTCGACGTCGGCGACGTCGACGCGTCCCGATTGACGGCGCGCGTGGTCGGCAAAGGCGACCGGGAGCGCGTCGTCCCGTTCGGCGTCCCCGCGGCCGAGGCGCTGGACGCCTATGTCACGCGCGGCCGGCCGCGTCTCGTCACCCCGCGGACAGGCGCTGCCCTGCTGCTCGGCGCGCGCGGCGGGCGACTCGGATCGCGTGCCGTCTACGGGCTCGTCGCCTCGCTCCTCGAGGGCATCCCCGGATCGGGTCCGCAGGGACCGCACGCGCTCCGGCACACGGCCGCGACCCACCTCCTGGACGGCGGCGCGGACCTCCGCACCGTGCAGGAGATGCTCGGGCACGCCAGCCTCGGGACCACGCAGATCTACACCCACGTCTCCGTGGACCGGCTGCGTCGCAGCTACGCGGGCGCGCACCCGCGGGCCTGAGACGCGGACGAGCGCGTCTCCCGGTACGCACCGCGGGCTCGCGACGCGGACGAGCGCGCCTTCCGATACGCATCGCGGGCACGCGGACGGACGCGTCCGCGCGGGAGGCTCGACGCAGGCCCTCCGCGTCGGTGGTGGTCGGTCGGCGGTCTCCGCGCTCGCGAGAGGGGACCGATCGTCAGTGACAGCCGACACGCGCACCCGAGGGGCGGATCATCGTGCCCGCCCGTGCGCACGTACGCCCGGACGCGTGCCCGGACCCACGCCCGGACGCGTGCTCGGTCGCGCGCGCGGCCGAGCCCGCTACGTCACGGGTCGAGCGGCAGCAGCACCGCGTGGCGGAGGGAGGCGAGGAGCAGGGCCGGATCCACGTACTCGCCGAGGAGCCGGGCGCCGAGATGGATTCCGCCGTCGGGCTCGTGCCGGGGCTCGGCTGCCACCGTGCCGATGACCTGCCCGGTCGACACCCGCTCGCCGGCCGAGACGGCCGGGACGACGGGCTCGACGGAGGACACGAGCCCGTCCGCGTGACGGATGCTCACGACGGGCCGGTCGACCACGACGCCCGCGAAGGACACCGTGCCGTCGGCTGGCGCCAGGACCTCGGCGCCCGGATCCGCCGCGACGTCGATGCCGCGGTGGCCCGGGCCGTACGCGGTGGTGGGAGGCGAGAACGGGCGGGTGATGAGGTGCGGGGGCCGCACCGGCCACTGCCATCGGGGCGCCGCCGACGATGTCGACGCGGGTCCGCGGCCCGCGCCGCCGACACCCGCGGACGCCGGGGCGGGCGATGCCGACCCTCGGCCGTCGCCGGTCGCGGAAGCGGCGACCGCGCGCGGGACCGGCCCGACCGCCTCCGCCGTCCCGCTCGGGCAGGCGGGCGCCACGGCCAGGCCGAACGCCATCCCGGCGACGAGGACGGCGCTGCCGGCCGCCCGGACCGTCCTGCGTCCCCGTCCCCGACGGCGTGCCGGGAGCCGCAGGCCGTCCGCGCCCTCCGCCGCGGATGCCGCCGGTCGCGTCGCCCGCCCCGCCGACGGGGAGCCCGTGAGCCCCCGAGTGCCGGCCATGGCCCGTGTCCCCGCCCGTCCCGCGCGCATCCGCCCCCGCGCCCGGTCCCGCCCCCGCTTCCGCATCTGCACCCGCATCCGCATCCGCATCCGCTCCCGCCTCCCGTCCCGCGACACCCCGCGCGCCGTCGTCCCGGGTCAGGATGCGCGCCCGCTAGCACGCCCGCCGCGGGGCGACCCGCACCGCGGAGAAGTGGCAGAGTGGTCCGTTGTGAACGAGACGACGACCCCCCGGGATGACAAGAAGCTCCAGCGACGCGCGATCGGGCTGGCCGTCTCGGCCGCGGTGGGGGGCTTCCTCTTCGGGTTCGACTCCTCGGTCATCAACGGCGCGGTCTCCGCGATCCAGGGCCGCTTCGAGCTGAGCGAGACGCTCATCGGCTTCGCGGTCGCGAGCGCGCTCCTCGGCTGCGCCCTCGGCGCCTACCTCGCCGGCCGCATCGCGGACCGCTTCGGGCGGCGCTGGACCATGATCGCGGGCGCGTTCTTCTTCTTCATCAGCGCCTTCGGCTCCGGCTTCGCGTTCAGCGTCTGGGACCTCACCATCTGGCGCGTCGTCGGTGGTCTCGGCATCGGCATCGCCTCGGTGGTGGCCCCCGCCTACATCGCGGAGATCTCGCCGAAGCTCCTGCGCGGCCGCCTCGCGTCGCTCCAGCAGCTCGCGATCACGCTCGGCATCTTCACCGCGCTGCTCTCCGACGCGGTCTTCGCCGGGGCCGCGGGCGGCGCGTCCGAGGGCTTCTGGTTCGGCCTCGAGGCATGGCGCTGGATGCTCCTCGTGTGCGCGATCCCGGCCGTGATCTACGGCTTCCTCGCCTTCCGTCTGCCGGAGTCCCCGCGCTTCCTGGTCGAGAAGGGCCGCAAGGACGAGGCGCAGGAGATCCTCGCGAGCGTCTGGAAGCAGAAGGACATCGACCGCGCGAGCCGCGACCTCGAGCGCCAGATCGAGGAGGACCGCGTCGCCAAGCGCACGGGGACGCTCCGCGGCAACAAGCTGGGCCTCCAGGGCATCGTCTGGATCGGCATCATCCTGTCCGTGTTCCAGCAGTTCGTCGGCATCAACGTGATCTTCTACTACTCCACGACGCTCTGGCAGGCCGTCGGCTTCGACGAGTCCCAGTCGCTCACGACCTCGGTCATCACCGCCGTCACGAACGTCGCCGTCACCTTCATCGCCATCGCGCTCGTCGACCGCATCGGCCGCCGCCCGATCCTGCTGACCGGCTCGCTCGCGATGGCCGTGTCCCTCGCCGTCATGGCCATCTGCTTCAGCCAGTCCGCGACCGTCGACGGAGAGGTCGCCCTGCCGCAGCCCTTCGGCGTCATCGCGATCATCGCGGCCAACGTCTTCGTCATCGGGTTCGGCGCCTCGTGGGGCCCGCTCGTCTGGGTGCTGCTCGGCGAGATCTTCCCGAACCGCATCCGCGCGAAGGCGCTCGGCGTCGCCGCGATGGCCCAGTGGATCGCCAACTTCGCCATCACGGTCTCGTTCCCCGCGCTCTCCGCGTTCTCGCTGCCCTTCACCTACGGCATGTACGCCGCGTTCGCCGCCCTCTCGTTCGTGTTCGTCCTCACGAAGATCCCCGAGACCAACGGCATGTCGCTCGAGGAGGCCGAGACGCTCTTCGTCGACAAGCCCAAGAAGCGCAAGGACGCGGCGCGCGCCTGATCCACCGCGCCGCCCGGCGCAGCGCCCCGCGGGTGCTACCATCGAGCAGCACCCGATCCAGGTCGGGTGACTACGCGTGCCCATCAGGCCTCCGCATCCACTCGGTCTCCTCGTGGCGATGATCCCAATCGCCGAAGGAGCGGATGCGCGCCGGGCACCAGGATCAGCGGTCGTCCCGACCGCCGAGCGAACCGACGAGGCGCGCCGCGTGAGCGCGCGCCGGAACAGGAGTACGGCCATGGCCGTCGTCACCATCCGCCAGCTGCTCGATTGCGGCGTCCACTTCGGTCACCCGAAGACGCGCTGGAACCCGAAGATGAAGCGCTTCATCTTCACCGAGCGCTCCGGCATCTACATCATCGACCTGCAGCAGTCGCTGGCCCTCATCGACAAGGCCTACGACTTCGTCAAGGAGACCGTCGCCCACGGCGGCACCATCCTCTTCGTCGGCACGAAGAAGCAGGCGCAGGAGTCCATCGCCGAGCAGGCGCAGCGCGTCGGCCAGCCCTACGTGAACCAGCGCTGGCTGGGTGGTCTGCTGACCAACTTCCAGACCGTGCACAAGCGCCTCAACCGCCTCAAGGAGCTCGACCTCGTCGACTTCGACGACACGACGCGCGGCTTCACCAAGAAGGAGCTCCTCATCCAGCGTCGCGAGCGCGACAAGCTGGAGAAGAGCCTCGGCGGCATCCGGAACCTCACCAAGACGCCGTCGGCGATGTGGGTCGTGGACACCAAGAAGGAGCACCTCGCCATCGACGAGGCGCGCAAGCTCGGCATCCCCGTCATCGGCATCCTCGACACCAACTGCGACCCGGACGAGGTCCAGTACCCGATCCCGGGCAACGACGACGCGATCCGCTCCGTCGCGCTGCTGACGCGCATCATCGCCGACGCCGCCGCCGAGGGCCTCATCCAGCGTCACCAGAAGCCCGACGCCGAGGGCTCCGCCCCCGCCGAGCCGCTGGCCGACTGGGAGCGCGAGCTGCTCGAGCAGGGCGACGCCGCGAAGGCCGAGCTGCCCGTCGAGGAGAACGACGTCGACGCCGAGGTCTCCGCCAAGAACGAGGCGAAGTCCGAGGACGAGGTCCCCGCCCCCGTGCACGCCCCCGAGTCCGACGACGCCACCGAGGCGAAGATCGAGGCCGAGGCGACCGACGCCGAGAAGGCCGCCGTCTCCGAGTAGTCCGACCACACGCACCATCCCGACGGGCGGGCGCGGGGAACCGCGCCCGCCCGTCGGGCACTCACCACCGGGAGACCCCCGGATCATCACCTACAGAAGGAGTCCATGAGCATGGCGAACTTCACTGCCGCTGACGTCAAGGAGCTGCGCGACCGCCTCGGCGCCGGCATGATGGACAGCAAGAACGCGCTGGTCGAGGCCGACGGCGACATCGAGAAGGCCATCGAGATCCTGCGTCTCAAGGGCCAGAAGGGCAACGCCAAGCGCGGCGACCGCTCCACCGCCGAGGGCCTCGTCGCCGCGTCCGAGGAGGGCGGCGCCGCCACCCTCATCGAGCTCGCGTGCGAGACCGACTTCGTCGCCAAGAACGACAAGTTCATCGCGCTGTCCGAGTCCGTCCTCGCCGCGGTCGTCGCGGCCGGCGCGTCGACCGTCGAGGAGGCCCTCCAGGCCTCCGCCGGCGAGCAGACCGTCGACCAGCTGATCAGCGACCAGGCTGCCATCCTCGGCGAGAAGATCGCGCTCCGCCGCGTCGCCCGCCTCGCCGGCGAGCACCAGGAGGTCTACCTCCACCGCACGTCGAAGGACCTCCCGCCCCAGGTCGGCGTCGTCGTCGACTACTCGGGCACGGACGCCGAGACGGCGCGCAGCATCGCCCAGCACATCGCGTTCGCGAACCCCGAGTACCTCGCCCGCGAGGACGTCCCGTCCGACAAGGTCGAGGCCGAGCGCGCGATCGTCACCGAGATCTCCCGCAACGAGGGCAAGCCCGAGGCCGCCCTGCCGAAGATCATCGAGGGTCGCCTCACCGGCTACTTCAAGCAGGTCGCGCTCCTCGAGCAGGACTACGCGAAGGACAACAAGCAGTCGGTCAAGAAGGTCGTCGAGGCCGCGGGCCTCACGATCACGGGCTTCGCCCGCTTCAAGGTCGGCGCCTAGCACCACCACGGGGAGCCCGGGTCATCGACCCGGGCTCCCTTCTCCATGCCCGGGCGAGGTCCGGCCGCGATCCGCGGTCGTCCGGCCGGGCGCCACAGTAGATTGGACCGGGGCCGGATGCGGCTCGGACCGAGGGACGGGAACAGCAGCATGACCGATCAGACCACCAGGCGCCGCGTCCTCCTCAAGCTCTCGGGGGAGTCGTTCGGCGGCGGCCAGATGGGCGTCGACCCGGACGTCGTGAGCGCCCTCGCCCGCGAGATCGCCGAGGCCGCGCAGACCGTCGAGGTCGCCATCGTCGTGGGCGGCGGCAACTTCTTCCGCGGCGCGCAGCTCTCGCAGCGCGGCATGGACCGCGGCCGCGCCGACTACATGGGCATGCTCGGCACCGTGATGAACGCCCTCGCCCTGCAGGACTTCCTCGAGCAGGCCGGCGCCGCGACGCGCGTGCAGTCCGCCATCTCGATGACGCAGGTCGCCGAGCCGTACATCCCGCGTCGCGCGGAGCGCCACCTCGAGAAGGGCCGCATCGTCATCTTCGGCGCCGGCGCCGGGCTGCCGTACTTCTCCACCGACACCGTGGCCGCCCAGCGCGCGCTGGAGATCCAGGCCGTCGAGGTCCTCGTCGCCAAGAACGGCGTCGACGGCGTCTACACGGGGGACCCGCGCACGGATCCGTCCGCCACGCTCCTCGACACCCTCACCTACCAGGACGCGCTCCAGCAGGGCCTCAAGGTCGTCGACTCGACGGCCTTCAGCCTCTGCATGGACAACGACATGAAGATGGTCGTCTTCGGCATGGAGCCGGGCGGCAACGTCACGCGCGCCATCCGGGGCGAGCGCATCGGCACCATCGTCTCCAACTGACGAGGCCCCGCCCGCCGGTCCCGCGGCCGGTCCGGGCGGGACGCCCTCCCCATCCGCGTTAAGATCGATCGGGCGCCTGCCGCGCCCGCGCTACCGAAGGAGAACCCGTGACCGTCGCCGAAGTCCTCGCAGATGCCCGAGACCGGATGGGCAAGGCCGTCGAGTCGGTGAAGGAGGACTTCGGATCCGTGCGCACGGGCCGTGCCAACCCCGCCCTCTTCCAGAAGGTCCTGGTCGAGTACTACGGCAGCCCCACGCCGCTCGGCCAGCTCGCCAGCATGAACAACCCGGAGGCGCGGACGCTCATCGTCACGCCCTACGACAAGACCGCGCTCAAGGAGATCGAGAAGGCGCTCGTCAACGTCCCCAACCTCAGCGCGACGGTGGGCAACGACGGCGAGATGGTCCGGCTGACGCTCCCCGAGCTCACGGAGGACCGCCGCAAGGAGTTCGTGAAGATCGTCCGCGGCAAGGCCGAGGAGGGACGCGTGAGCGTCCGCAACATCCGCCGCCGCTCCAAGGACGAGCTGGACGCGCTGAAGGGCGAGGTCGGCGACGACGAGGTGGCCCGCGGCGAGAAGGAGCTCGAGGCCCTCACGAAGACGCACACCGACCAGGTCGACGACGCGCTGAAGCGCAAAGAGACCGAACTCCTCGAGGTCTAGGTGGACAGCCCCGACGATCCCGCCGAGCGGGCGCCCGTCGTCCCGCCCCCGGTGGGCCCCGGCGGCGCTCCGCGGATCCGGCGGCACCGCGGCCGCGTGACCCGCGCGGACTTCGAGGCGCAGGTCCAGGCCACGCGGGCCGACCTCACGGCGCAGGTGCGCGCGACGCGCGCCTCGCTCGAGGCGACGAACGACCGCATCAACGCGCGCACCGGACGGAACCTCCTGTTCGCCGTGTCCGTGGGCCTGCTCCTCGGCGGGGTCGTGCTCGTGAGCCTCGTGGTGGTGAAGGAGCTCTTCCTCCTGATCGCGATGGCGCTCATGGCGTTCACCGCGTACGAGCTCGCCACGGCCCTCCGCCAGGCCGGCCGACGGGTCCCGCGCGTCGGATCCGTGGTCGCGGTCGTCGCCTACCTGCCGATCACCTACTTCTGGCGGCCGGACGGGCAGTGGCTCGGACTCCTCGGGGTCATGGCCGGGCTCGCGCTCTGGCGCGTGGTCGAGCAGGCGGTACCGGCCCGGCGCACGTCCGCGCGGGCGCTCGCGGGCGACGTCGGCTCGAGCCTGTTCCTGCTCGCCTACGTCGGCCTGCTCGGCTCGTTCGCCGTGCTGCTGACAGCGGGCGACGGCGGGGAGTGGTGGACGCTGGCGTTCCTCATCCTCGTCGTCTGCTGCGACACGGGCGCCTACGTCGCCGGCCTCAACTTCGGCAAGCACCCCATGGCGCCGACGATCAGCCCGAAGAAGACGTGGGAGGGGTTCGCCGGCGCCGCGATCGCGGCAGTGCTGGCGGGCATCCTCCTGGCGGTCTTCATGATCGACCAGCCCGTGTGGTTCGGGGCGCTCATGGGCCTCGTCATCGTGGTGACCGCGACGATGGGCGACCTCGCCGAGTCGCTCATGAAGCGGGACCTCGGCGTCAAGGACATCAGCTCCTGGCTGCCCGGCCACGGCGGCTTCCTCGACCGGCTCGACTCGATCCTCCCGTCCGCCGCGGTGGCCTACGCGCTCTTCCTCATCGTCCAGGGAGTTCCCTCGTAGGATGTCCCGGATGACCACCACCTTCCCGAGCGCCGGACGCCGCGAGCGCGGCTACGACCCCGCCCAGGTCGACGCCTTCCTGCAGGACGCGCGCCGCTGCTACGACGACGAGGCCGACCGCTCCCTCACCTCGGAGACCATCCGGCGCGTCTCCTTCGACATGCGCCGCGGCGGGTACTCGGCCGCCGCGGTGGACCGCGTGCTCGAGCGCCTCGAGGACGCCTTCGCGGTGCGCGAGCGCGACCGCACGGTGGCGCGCGTCGGCGCGGACGCCTGGAACGCGGAGGCACGGAGGGCGGCCCAGGAGATCCTCGACCGGGTCAGCCGGCCGGCGGGGGAGCGCTTCGACCGCGCGGGCTTCCTGACGACCGGGTACGACCGCCGCGAGGTGGACCGCTTCGCGGACCGCGTCGCCAAGTACTTCCGCGGAACGAAGCCCATGAGCGTCGACGACGTGCGCACCGTGGCCTTCCACCCCCGTCGCGGCGGCTACCGCGAGGCGCAGGTCGACCTGCTCCTCGACGCGGTGGTCGACGTGATGAACGCCGTCCGCTGACGGATCCCGCTCCTCCTCCACCGCATCCGCGCCTGGCAGGACGCCCCCGATCCCGCCCTCGACTCGCCATCCAGGTAACGGTTGGGTAAAGTCGTGCGGAGTTATGGGTAGACACGCGCACGACCTCGCTCCTCGCCAGCCGCTCACCGCCGCGCCGAGGCCCGTCCGCCGACGCCGGTCGGCGTTCTCCCGCGTGGCGGCCCCCACCATCGCGTTTGGCGCGGCTGCCGCCTTCATGCTGGTCAACGTCGTGGATCCCACGTCCGGGGCCGTCGCCAACCCGCAGTACCAGGAGTACCAGGCCACCGTGGCGCAGCTCGCCCGGGCCGACGCGCAGACGCTCACGGTCGCCTCCGCCCAGACGACCGTCGACATCGAGCCGGGCTTCCAGTCCGTCGCCCCGCCGCCGCCGCCCCCGCCCGTCGCGGCCGCACCTGCGCCGTCCACGGGGACCGGGTCCGGTTCGGGCTCCAAGTCCTCCGGCTCCGGCGCGCCCTCGGGTGGCTCCGTGGCCATCCCGGATCCCGGCAGCGCCCGCGGCATCGCGCGCAGCATCCTCGCCTCGCAGGGCATGGGCGACGACCAGTACGCCTGCCTCGACTACCTCTGGACCAAGGAGTCCGGCTGGCGCGTCAACGCGTACAACCCCAGCGGGGCCTACGGCATCCCGCAGGCCCTCCCCGGCAGCAAGATGGCGTCCGCGGGCGCCGACTGGCAGACCAACCCCGCCACGCAGATCGTCTGGGGCCTCGGCTACATCGACTCGCGCTACGGCTCGCCCTGCGGCGCGAAGGCGCACAGCGTCCTGAAGAACTGGTACTGACCCGACGCCCGTCCGGACCGCGATCCGGACGGGCGTCCGTCGTCCGCCCGGCGGGCTAGCCTCGGAGGATGGACTACGCGGCTCTCGGCGTCGCCGGGATCGCGACCCTGGTCGCCGTCACCCTGCTCGCGCGGCGCATCCGGGTGGCCACGCCGCTCGTGCTCGTGCTGGTGGGCGTCGGCGTCTCCTTCCTCCCGGGCGTGCCGCCGGTCGAGGTCCCCCCGGAGCTGATCCTCGCGGGAGTCCTCCCGCCGTTGCTCTACGGCGCCGCCGTGACGGTGCCGCTCGTCGACCTCCGTCGCAACCTCCGCACGATCGTGAGCCTCTCCGTGGTGCTCGTGCTGGTGTCGGCCGGCGGGATCGGGCTGCTGATCTACGCGCTCTTCCCGAACCTGTCCTTCGCGGGCGCGCTCGCCCTCGGCGCCGTCGTGAGCCCGCCGGACGCCGTGGGGGCGACGAGCATCGCCCGGCGCCTGGGCCTGCCGCCGCGCCTCGTCACGGTGCTCGAGGGCGAGGGCCTCGTCAACGACGCGACCGCCCTGGTGCTGCTGCGGACGTCCATCGCGGCGGTCGGCGCGACGATCGACCTCTGGCAGGCCGCGGGCGGATTCCTCCTCTCCGCGGTGGGCGCGCTCGCCATCGGGATCGCCGTCGGGGCCCTGACGACCGAGATCCGGCGGCGTCTCGACGACCCCGTGCTCGACACGGCCATCTCCTTCGCGGTGCCGTTCGTGGCCTTCATCCCCGCGGAGGAGGTCGGGGCCTCGGGCGTGCTCGCGGTCGTCGCCGCGGGCATCTGGTCGGGGCACCGCAGCGCGTCCACGCTGTCGGCGCAGTCGCGCATCAACGAGCGGCTCAACTGGCGGACCGCGCTGTTCGTGCTCGAGAACGGGGTCTTCCTCGTGATGGGGCTGGAGCTGCGCGACATCCTCGACGAGGTGCACGAGGCCGACCTGGGGGTGGGCAGGGCGGTGCTGTACGGGATCCTCACCCTCACGGTGCTGACGCTCATCCGCTTCGCCTTCCTCGTGCCCCTGCTGCTGGGGCTCCGCCGCCACGAGCAGCGCGCCGCGGATCGCGCCCGCCGCGTCGGGCACTGGCTGGAGCGGCTCCGACGCGCGCGGGGCGACGACCGGCCGAGCCGCCGGGAGCGCCGTGCGGCTCGGATCCTCCAGCGGCGCCGCGCCGACATCGAGGCGCTCCGCTCGCAGGGCCTCGGCTGGCGCGGCGGGCTGGTGCTCGGCTGGGCCGGCATGCGCGGCGTGGTGACGTTGGCCGCGGCGCAGTCGCTCCCGTCGGGGACGCCGTACCGGGCGCAGCTCGTGCTCATCGCCTTCACCGTCGCCATCGCCTCCCTGCTCGTCAACGGCGGCACGCTGCCGGCGGTCATCCGCTTGAGCGGCATCCGGGGGAGCGACCAGGTCGAGGACGAGCGCGACCTCGCCGAGCTGGTGTCGGAGCTCGCGGACGCCGGGATCCGCGCGCTCGACGCGGGGGCGCGGGGCCTGCCCGACGGCCAGGAGGTCGACCCCGAGGTGGTCGAGCGCGTGCGGCGCGACACGGCCCTGCGCGCGGAGTGGGCGAGCGAGCGGGCCGAGGCGATGGCGGCCGACGACGACGCGCCGCTCACCCCGCGCGCGACCTACCTGCTGCTGCGTCGCCACGTCCTCGACGCCGAGCGCCAGGCGCTGCTCGAGGCGCGCGGCTCGGGCACGCACCCGTCGCGGGTCCTCGCCCGCGCGCAGCGGATGCTGGACCACGAGGAGGCGCGCCTCGGCCGGCAGAGCGACGCCGGCTGACGGGACGGCGCGGCGCGCAGCCTAGGATCGGATCATGCCGCGCAGCAATCGACCCCGGGGGAGACGCCGCCCGGGGGACGAGGACGAGGACGTGCTGACGCGCCTCCTCAGCGGCTCGCAGCATACGGAGACCCGGCGCGGACGCGTGTGGAACGTGCAGCCCGTCTCCGCGGCCCGCGCGCTCAAGGTCTACCGCTGCCCCGGCTGCCTGCTCGACATCGAGCCGGGCCACGCGCACGTCGTCGCGTGGCGCGCCGACGGGATGATGGGCGAGGAGAGCGACCTCGCCGCCCGCCGGCACTGGCACTCCCACTGCTGGAAGGTCTCATGACGGACACCGCGCCCCGCCCCATCACGAGCTCCACGGAGCTGCCCGCCCGGCGCGAGGAGGTCGAGCTCCGGACGGATGACGGCCTGCGCCTCGTGGGCGAGCTGGCGCTGCCGGCCGACCGCGATCCCGTCGCCACGCTCGTGACGCTGCACCCGCTGCCCACCGCCGGCGGCTTCATGGACTCGCACGTGCTGCGCAAGGCGGCGCTCCGCCTCCCCGCCCTCGCCGACCTGGCGGTGCTGCGCTTCAACACGCGCGGCACGACGTCGGCCCGCGGGACCAGCGAGGGCGCCTTCGACGGCGGCGAGGGGGAGCGGCACGACCTCGCCGCGGCCATGGACCTCGTGGCGGCGCGCGGGCTCCCGGCGCCGTGGATCGTCGGCTGGTCGTTCGGCACGGAGATCGCGCTGCGGCACGGCCGGGCGCACCCCGTCGAGGGCGCCGTGCTGCTGTCGCCCCCGCTGCACCGGGCGAGCGCCGAGGAGGTCGCCGCCTGGCACGGCGACCCGCGGCGCCTCGTGATCCTCGTGCCCGAGCACGACGACTTCCTCCAGCCGGCCGAGGCGCGGGAGCGGTTCGCGTCGGTGCCGGAGGCGGAGCTCATCGCGGTCGACGGCGCCAAGCACCTGTGGGTGGGCGAGTCGCAGGTGTCCCGCGTGCTCACGGAGATCGTGCGCGCGGTCAACCCGACGGCGCTGCCGCTCCCGACGGAGTGGCCCGTCGTCTGACCCGCTCGGTCGTCAGCGCTCGTTCTGGAGCGGGACCGCCACCTGCCGGATGATGAGCAGCACCGCGGCGGCCACCGGCACCGCGATGAGGGCGCCGAGCACGCCGAGCAGCGTGCCGCCCGTGAGCGCGGCGATGACCACGATGACGCCGGGCACCTTCACGGCGCGGTTCATGATGTTGGGGCTGAGGACGTACGCCTCGATCTGCATGTAGACGAGGTAGTACACGGCCACCGCGATCCACGTGTTCATCGACTCCGGCAGCAGCACGACCTGGCCGAGGACGATGAGCGCCGAGCCCGTGATGGTGCCGACGAGCGGCAGCAGCGAGAAGAGGAACGCGATGAACGCCCACACGGCGGGGAGCGCCGCGCCCACGATGCTGAGGTAGACGAAGCTCAGCACGCCGTTGCAGAGCGCGAGCCCCACCTGCCCGGTGACGTACCGGCCGACCGACTGGGTGATCTGCTCGGCGATGTCGGCGAAGCGCGCGCGGCGGGTCGCCGGCACCAGCTTGTAGACGCCGCTCTTGAAGGAGTTGAGCGAGGCCGTGAAGTACATCGTGAGGATCACGATGATGACCATGCCGAAGAGGAAGTTGCCGATGGTGAAGGCGACGTTGATGACGTTGCCCGTGATGGTCGCGACGTTGGAGGCGTTCGAGAGGTAGGCGATGAGCTGGTCGGCGCCGCTCTGCACGTCGAAGACCTCGCGCGGCACGAACGACTGCAGGTTCGCGATGAACTGGTCGCCGCTCACGCTCTGGGCGTAGTCGACGATCTGCGAGACGAGCGCGCTCGCCTGGTTGACGACCACCGGGATCACGGCGAGGAGCACGCCGGCGAGGGAGCCCAGGAGCACGAGGAAGATCACCAGGATGGCGACCGGGCGCGGCACCCCCTTGCGCTCCAGGAAGGTGACGAGCGGGTCGATGCCGAGCGCCAGGAAGATGGCGGTGCCCACGTAGGTGAGCACCGTGCCGAGGGAGACGAGCGCGCCGCCGATGACGAGCGCGGTGAGCACGCCGAGCCCGGCCAGGAGCCCGAGCCGGTAGGGGTTCTGGATCTTCACGTCGGGACCTCCGAGTCGGCGGCGCTCAGCGCTCGGTGCGGGAATCGTCGGAGGAGGCGTCGTCCGCCTGGGTCAGCACGCCGCGGACGTTCTCGAGGTACGCGGCCACCGCCTCGCGCTCGATCCTAATGCGGTCGAGGCGCTCCTCCGCGTCGGCCACCGTCTCGCGGGAGCGCCGCTCCGCGTCGGCCAGGGTCTCGCGGGCGCGGCGCTCGGCGTCGGCGATCGCGGCGCGGGCGTCGTGGTCGGCGTCCTCGCGCACGGAGCGGGCGGACTCGCGGCTCTCGACCGCGAGCTCCTCCGCCTCCTGGCGGGTGGAGGCGAGCAGCGCCGTGACCTCCTGCAGCCGCGCCTCGGCCTCGCCCAGGTACGCGGCGGTGCGCTCGGCGGCGTCGCGCTGGCGCTCGGCGGCGTCCTGCGCGTCGTGGTCGCGCCGGGCGGTGATCTCGGCGTCGAGGTCGAGGTGCCCCTGCTCGATCTCGCGGCTGAGGGCCAGGCGCGCCTCGTCGGCCTCCGCGGCGAGGATCCGGCGCGTCTCGGCCGCCTCCCGCTCGAGGCGGAGCCGCTCGGCTTCGCGGCGGTCGGCCTCCAGGGCCTCGGTCTCGGCGATCTCCCGCTCGAGCGCCGTGCGCGCGGTGACGGCCTCCAGCTCCAGCTGCTCCCGGGTGGCGCGCGTCTGGAGGGCGAGCTGCTCGGTGCCCGCCGCGATGTCGCGGGCGAGGTCCGTGCGCGCCTCGTCGACGTCGCGCGCGAGCTCCGCACGGGCGGTCGCGACCTCGAGGTCGAGCGCCTCGCGCGTCTCCGCGATCTCGCGCTCGAGCGCCGCGCGCGTCTCCTCGACGTCGCGGTCGAAGGCGGTGCGCTCCGCCTGGATGCGGCGGTCGAAGTCGTCGCGCGACGCCTGCAGCTCGCGGGCCCAGTCGGTGCGGGCCTGCTCGACCTCGCGGTCGAGGTCGGCGCGGGTGCGCTCGTCGAGCTCGGCGAGCGCGATGCGCTGGGTCTCCGTCTCGAGGCCGAGGCGCTCCTCGACCTCGCGGACCTCGCGGTCGAGGTCGGCGCGCTCCTCGGCGACGGCCTCGTCGTGGCCGGCGCGGGCGTCCGCGAGCTCGCGCTCGAGGGCGCCGCGCGCCAGGACGCTGTCGCGGGCGAGGTCGGCGGCGTCCCGCCGGGCCTCGTCGGTCTCCCGGTCGACCCGGGCGCGGAGCTCGGCGACCTCGCGGGCCACCTCGGCGCGCAGCGCCTCGGTCTCGCGCTCGGCCGTGCCGCGGAGGTCCGCGACCTCGGTGCGCGTGCGGAGGAGGAGGGCGGCGGCCTCCCGCTCGGCGTCGCTGCGGAGCCCCTCGGCGCGGTCGTCCGCGCGCTCCCGGAGGTCGTCGGCCTCGCGGCGTGCGGCGTCGACGATCTGGGCGGCCTGCGCCCGGGCGGAGTCCACGAGGTGGCGGGCGGTGGCCTCGGCCTCGGCGCGCTGCGCGTCCGTCTCCTCCTGAGTGGCGCGACGGAGGCGCGCGGCGTCCGCGTCGGCCTGGGCGACGAGCCGCGTGGACTGCTCCTCGGCGACGCGGAGGGTGGCCTCGAGGCGGGATCCGAGCCCCGCGAAGGTGGGGCTGCCCACCTCCTCGAGCTCGTCGCGCAGCTCGCCCTCGACGCGGCGCAGGCGCTCGGCCTCGGCGCGCGCCTCGGCGGCGAGCTGGTTGGAGCGGATGAGCTCGCGGCGGAGGTCGCCGACCGCCCGATCGACCTCGTCGCGGTTGTAGCCGCGCATGGCAGGGCTGAACGGGGTGTCGTCGTGGGGCACGGGGACTCCTTGTCGGGCGTCCGCGCACGCGGGGGCGGGCGCGGCAGGTGCCGATCCTACCGAGACCGGCCCCCCTCCTCCGCGGGGCGTCCCCGGGGACGGAGGCGGTGGGAGGGGAGGCGCTCCCAGGGTCGTCCGGTATCCTTCGATGTCGTCGTCCGCCGCCGCCCGCCCGCATGTCGGCGGTGCGTCGCCCGGGCATCGCGCTCGTCGGCCGCCGCGGTCGCCGTGCCGGCCTCCGCCATCACCGCGGCCGCCCGCGACGACACGAGAGGAGACACCCGTGCGATTCGTCCTGGCGATCGCGACCTTCGTGGTCGCCGCCCTCATGATCGGGCTGGGTATCGCCCAGCACACGTTCCTGGCCGGACCCGACCGCATCACCGCGTCGACGTCGTCCGCCGGGGGCGCGGCCTACACGGTCATCGACGGGAAGACGCTCAACGCGCACCCCGGCCTGCAGGACACCGTGGCCCGCGGCGAGGGCGAGGTCTTCGCCGCCTACGGCCCCACGACCGACGTCGAGGCGTGGGTGGGCACCAGCCCCTACACGCGCGTCGCGGTCGACGAGGCCGGCGCCCTGACCAGCGAGGTCGTCGAGCCCGAGGCGTCCACGCCGACGCCCGCGCCCAGCGCCACGCCCGCCCCGGAGGGCGACTCCGGCACCCCGGCGACCGTCACCTCCGCCGTCACCGACCCGCGCGGATCCGACCTCTGGCTCTCCGAGCAGACCGGCGAGGGCGAGCTGTCGCTCAGCACGCGCCTGCCGGACGACGTCAGCGTCATCCTCGCCACCGACGGCACGGCCGCGGCACCCGCCGAGGTCACGCTGTCGTGGCCCTCCGAGGGCGAGAGCCCGTGGGTCCTCCCGCTCGTGATCGGCGGCATCGTCCTGCTGATCGTCGGCCTCGTGCTCTACCTCCTCGCGCTCCGCCATCTCCGTCGGAGCCGCGGCCCCCGCCGCAACCTGCCGCCGCGCGGCGGCCCCCGCATCCCGCGCATCGGCCCGGCCGCCCGCCGCGCGGCGCTCACCGCCGGCACGGGCGCGGCCCCGCCCGCCCCGCGTCGCGGCCGTCGCAGCATGATCGCCCTGCCCGTGCTCGTCGTCACCGGCCTCGCCCTGAGCGGCTGCACGGCCCAGGGGGCGCCCGCCGCCCTCACCGCAGGTGCCGCCGGCGCCGCGTCCACCCCGACGCCGACCCCCACGTCGTCGCTCGACGCCGCGCGCGAGGCCGAGGACGCGGATCCGCCCGTCGTCACCGAGGACCAGGCCGCGCGCATCGTCTCGCGCGTCTCCGAGGTGGCCACGGCGGCCGACCAGGCGCTCGACGCCGACCAGCTGGCGCCGCGGTTCGCGGGTCCCGCGCTCCAGGAGCGCGCGTCCGACTACACGGTGCGCAAGGCCAAGCCCGACATCGCGGCGGTCCCCGCCATCCCCGCTGGCGACCTCCAGCTCACGCTGCCGCAGGCCACCGTCGCCTGGCCGCGCACGATCGCCGCGGTCGTCAAGGACCCGGACGCGGACGACGCGCCGACCCTGTCCCTGACGCTCGTGCAGACGAGCCCGCGCGAGAACTACCGCGTCCTCTACGCCATGCCGATCTCGACCACGGCGGCGCTCCCGGACGTGGCGCCCGCCGCGATCGGCGCCGCGCGGCTCGCGCCCGACGTGAAGCTGCTCGCGGTGCAGCCCGACCAGCTGTCCGCGGCCTACGCGGACCTGCTGAACAAGGGCGACCAGAGCGAGTTCGCGGCGCTCTTCGACGCGACCGACGACGGCGTGCGCGCGCAGGACGCCAAGCGCAAGGTCGACTTCCCGGCCTCCATCGGCGAGACCGGCTCGGTCGAGTTCTCGGCTACGGCGGACTCCGCGACGCCCGTGGCCATGTCGACCGTCGAGTCCGGCGCGCTCGTGAGCGTCACCGTGAAGCTCGGCATCGTCGCGAAGCCCACCGCCCAGGGCGCCAAGGTCAACGCGAACCCGGAGGTGCAGGCCATCACCGGGCTCACCGACTCGGCGAAGGGCTTCGACACCGTGCGCACGGCGCAGATGCTCATGTACGTGCCCCCCGTGAACTCGGGGGAGAAGATCCGCCTGTACGCGTCCAGCACCCACATCACCTCGGCCAAGGAGCTCCCATGACGAACGTGCCCCCCTCCGCCGCCAGCCTCCGCGGCGCCGTCGACCTGTCGTCCCTCGTGAGCCGCGCGCAGGCGCCCGCCGCGCCCGCGGGTGGCGCGCCCGCCGCCGCCGGCGGTCCCGGTGCCCCCGCGGGCGCACCGGGCGCGCCGGGGGCGCCCCAGACGGTGGACGTGCCGGGCCTCGTGCTCGCCGCGGACGACGCGTCGTTCACGCAGTTCCTCGACATCTCGTCCGTCGTGCCCGTCGTCGTCGAGCTCGTCTCGACCGGGCTCGCGAGCAGCCGGGAGCTCTCGCCCGTGCTCGAGCGCGTCGTCACCGAGCAGGCGGGGCGCGTGCTGCTCGTCCGCATCGACGTCGACCAGAGCCCGCAGCTCGGCCAGGCATTCCAGGCGCAGACCGTGCCCACGGTCGCGGCGCTCATCGGCGGCCGCCCCGTGGGGCTCTTCGCCGGCGTGATCCCCGAGGACCAGGTCCACGACGTCCTCCAGCAGGTGCTGGAGCTCGCGCAGCAGAACGGCGTGACCGGCCGGGCCGTGGCGCCCGACGCGTCCGCCGCCCCGGCGGCCCCGGTCGAGGAGCCGCTGCCCCCGCACCACGCCGAGGCGTACGCCTTCATCGAGCAGGGCGACTACGCGTCCGCGGCCGCGGAGTACCGCACGGCCATCGCGCAGAACCCGCGGGACGCGCTCGCGGTCGCCGGCCTCGCGCAGGTCAGCCTCCTGCACCGCCTCGACGGGAAGGCGGCGGACGAGATCCGCGGCGCCGCCGCGGCGGCGCCCGAGGACGTGGACGCGCAGCTGCTCGTCGCCGACCTCGACCTGTCGGGCGGCCACGTGGAGGACGCGTTCGCGCGCCTGCTCGAGCTCTTCCCGTCGGCCGACGCCGAGGGGCGCGAGGCCGTCCGTCAGCGCCTCCTCGAGCACTTCGAGGTCGTCGGCCTCGAGGACCCGCGCGTCGCGGTCGCCCGCCGCCGGCTCACCCGCCTGCTCTACTGACGCGCGTCCGCGCCGACGACGACGGCGCCGCACCCCGAGGGGTGCGGCGCCGTCGTCGTTTCGGGCGGCTGCGGATCAGACCGTGGGCACCCGCGGGGTGCCGTCGTCGGATCCGGGGGCGTCGTCGGTCGCGGACAGCCCCTCCACGGGCGGCTGCGCGTCGGGCGACTGCGGCAGCACGGGCGCGTCGGCCGCGTCCCCGAAGGGCGTGCCGTCGACCCGCGACTCGTCCGCGTCGGGCGCCGCGTGGGCCGGGGCCTCGACGGGCGTGAGGTCCGCCGGGTCCTGCCGCAGGCGCAGCCAGAGGCCCGCGAGCGGCGGCAGCGTGAGCTCCGCGGAGGCGGGCCGGCCGTGCCAGCCGTCGTCGCCCGCGTGCACGGCGCCGAGGTTGCCCACGCCGGATCCGCCGAACTGCTCCGCGTCCGTGTTGAGGATCTCCTCCCAGACGCCCGCCTGCGGCAGCCCCAGCCGGTAGCCCGAGATGGGCGCGCCGGAGAAGTTGTGCACGACGGCGACCTGGTTCCCGTCGCGGTCGCGGCGGAGGAACGCCAGCACGTTGCGCTCGGCGTCTCCCGCGTCGATCCACTCGAAGCCGGCCGGGTCGTTGTCGAGCGCCCAGAGCGCGGGCGTGTCCACGTAGGTGCGGTTGAGCGAGCCGACCAGGTCGAACAGGGCGCGGTGCACGGGCTGGTCGAGGATCCACCAGTCGAGCCCGCGCTCCTCGCTCCACTCGGACGGCTGCCCGAACTCCTGGCCCATGAAGAGCAGCTGCTTGCCGGGGTGCGACCACATGAACGAGAGGTAGGCGCGCACGTTGGCGAGCTTCTGCCAGTGGTCGCCCGGCATCTTGCCGACGAGCGAGCCCTTGCCGTGCACGACCTCGTCGTGGCTGATGGGGAGGAGGAAGTTCTCCGTGTACGCGTAGACCATCGAGAACGTGATCTGGCCGTGGTGGTAGGCGCGGTACATGGGGTCGACGGCGCTGTAGTCGAGGGTGTCGTGCATCCAGCCCATGTTCCACTTGAGGCCGAAGCCGAGGCCGCCCTCGCTGGTGGGGCGCGTGACGCCGGGAAAGCTGGTGGACTCCTCCGCGATCATCACGATGCCGGGGTGGGTGCGGTACGCGGTGGCGTTGACCTCCTGGAGGAACGAGATCGCCTCCAGGTTCTCGCGGCCGCCGTGCACGTTCGGCAGCCACTGGCCCTCCTCGCGGGAGTAGTCGAGGTACAGCATCGAGGCCACGGCGTCGACCCGGAGGCCGTCGACGTGGAACTCCTCGAACCAGTACAGGGCGTTCGCGACGAGGAAGTTGCGGACCTGCGAGTGGCCGAAGTCGAAGACGAGCGTGCCCCAGTCCTGCTGCTCGCCGCGGCGGGGATCCGTGTGCTCGTAGAGCGGCTGGCCGTCGAACTGCGCGAGCGCGAAGGCGTCCTTGGGGAAGTGCGCCGGGACCCAGTCCACGATGACGCCGATGCCCGCCCGGTGCAGGGCGTCGATGAGGAACTTGAGGTCGTCCGGGGAGCCGAAGCGCGACGTGGGCGCGTAGTAGCCGGAGACCTGGTAGCCCCAGGACCCGCCGAACGGGTGCTCGGCCAGCGGCAGGAACTCCACGTGCGTGTAGCGCAGCTCCTGGAGGTAGGCGACGAGCTCGCCGGCGACCTCGCGGTAGCCGAGGCCCGGGCGCCAGGATCCGAGGTGCATCTCGTACACGCTCATGGGGGAGTCGTGCGGGTCGCGCGCGGCGCGCTCCTCGAGCCAGGCGGCGTCGTCCCAGACGTAGTCGCTCGTCTCCACGCGCGACGCGGTGGCCGGCGGGACCTCGGTCATGCGGGCCATCGGGTCGGCCTTCTCGATCCACTGCCCGGCCTGCGTGAGGATCTCGAACTTGTACGAGACGCCCGGCTCCACGCCCGGGACGAAGAGCTCCCAGACGCCGTTGCCGTCGAGACGGCGCATCGCGTGCTGCACGCCGTCCCAGCCGTTGAAGCCGCCGATGACGCGGACCGCGCGGGCGTGCGGCGCCCACACGGCGAACGCGACGCCGACGTAGGTGCGCGCGACGCCCCAGTGCTCGCGGTGCTGGGCGCCGAGGACATCCCAGAGGCGCTCGTGGCGGCCCTCGCCGAAGAGGTAGAGGTCGAGGTCGCCGACCGTCGGGAGGAAGCGGTACGGGTCCTCGGCGGTCCAGGTGCCGCCGTCGCCGTAGCGCGCCTCGACCTGGTAGTCCTGCAGGCCGAGCACGTGCGCGCCCTGCCAGACGCCGTGGCCGAGGTGGGCGAGCTCGACGCGGGCGCCGGTGGCGAGGACCACGGAGACGCCCTCGGCGAGCGGCCGGAGCGCCCGGACGACCACGAGGTCGTCGGAGACGCCGTCGATCGCGACCGGGTGCTGGCCGAGGACCGAGTGCGGTCCGGAGTGGACGCCCTCGGCGACGGCGCGGAGGTCGTGGTCGGCGACCTCGGGGAGGCGGATCGGGTCGGAGGCGCGGGCGGGCGCGCCCGCGGCGTCCGCGGCCGTCGCGTCGTCGTCGGCCGAGGGCACGACCACGTCGGCGCCCGCCTCGGGCCGCGGCTCGGCGGCGGGCGGCACGACGACGTCGGCGCCGTCCCTCGGGTCCTGCTGGGGTGTGGTGTCGGTCATGTCCGTCATCCCTTCGATGCGGTCGGGTGGACCCGGAACACGTGCACGGGGTGCGTGAACGCGTCGAGCCGGACGAAGTTGGAGGTCGACCACGTGTAGACGTCGCCCGTGAGGAGGTCCTCGACGTCGAACACGGCGTCCTCGGCGAGGCCGAAGCGGGTCGGGTCGAGGTACACCTGGGTCTCGCGCGCGGAGTGCGGGTCGACGTTGGCGACCACGAGGATCGTGTCGGCCTCGCCCGTGCCGGTGTGCTCGGCCGCGAGGTGCTTGGAGTAGACGAGGATCGAGTCGTCGTCGCTCCAGTGCACGTCGAGGTTGCGCAGCTGGCGGAGCGCGGGGTGCTGGCGGCGGATCTCGTTGAGGCGCGTGATCTCGGGCGCGATGGACCCGCCGAGCTCCTCCTGGCGCGCCCAGTCGCGCGGCTTGTACTCGTACTTCTCGTTGTCGATGTTCTCCTCGGCGCCGGGGCGCGCGACGTTCTCGATCAGCTCGTAGCCCGAGTAGATGCCCCACGACGGCGACGCGGTCGCGGCGATGGCGGCGCGGATCCGGTACGCGGCCCGCCCGCCGAACTGCAGGTAGGGCGTGAGGATGTCGTGCGTGTTCGCGAAGAAGTTCGGGCGCAGGTAGTCGCTCGTCTCGTGGCTGACCTCGGTGAGGTACTCCTCGAGCTCCTTCTTCGTGTTCCGCCAGGTGAAGTACGTGTACGACTGCTGGAACCCGATCTTGGCGAGCGTCCGCATCATGGCGGGGCGCGTGAACGCCTCGCTGAGGAAGATCGCGTCGGGCTCGTCGCGCATCACCTGGTGGATGAGGCGCTCCCAGAACACGAGCGGCTTGGTGTGCGGGTTGTCGACGCGGAAGATCTTGACGCCGAGGCCGAGCCACACGCGCATGACGCGGAGCATCTCCCGGTACGACCCTTCCGGGTCGTTGTCGAAGTTCAGCGGGTAGATGTCCTGGTACTTCTTCGGCGGGTTCTCCGCGAAGGCGATGGAGCCGTCGGGCAGCGTGGTGAAGAGCTCGGGGTGCGTCGTGACCCACGGGTGGTCGGGCGAGGCCTGCAGCGCGATGTCGATCGCGAGCTCCATGCCGTGGTCGGCGACCGCGGCCACGAACTCGCGGAAGTCGTCGACCGTGCCGAGCTCGGGGTGGATGCTGTCGTGCCCGCCGTCCTCGGAGCCGATGCCGTAGGGCGATCCCGGGTCGTGGGGCCCCGCGGTGAGCGTGTTGTTCGGGCCCTTGCGGTTGGTGCGGCCGATGGGGTGCACCGGCGGGATGTAGACGATGTCGAAGCCCATGTCGCGGATCGCGGGGAGGCGGCGGGCGGCGGTGGCGAACGTGCCGCTCGTCCAGGAGCCGTCCTCGTGCTCCACGGCGCCCTCGGAGCGGGGGAAGAACTCGTACCAGGAGCCGACGGCCGCGCGCTCGCGCTCGACGACGATCGTGCGCTGGGGCGAGAGGGTGACGAGGCTGCGGACGGGCACCCGGTCGATCGCGGCGAGGACCTCGGGGGTCGTGGCGGCCGCGAGGCGCGCCTCGGGCGTCGCGTCGGCGTCGGCGATCGCTGCGAGCGCCGCGCGGAGCACCTCGCGGTCGGCGGCGTCGCGGGCGTCGTCCGCCGCCGCGCGCTCGAGCGCCTCGGCGCCGAGGGCGAGCATCACGTCGACGTCGAGGCCGGCGGGGACCTTGATCTCCGCGTTGTGCAGCCAGGTGCCGAAGTCGTCCGACCACGCGCTGACGCGCCAGGTCCAGACGCCCTGCGTCTCGAGCTGGGCCGTCGTGGTCCAGCGGTCGAGGCCGGGCTTCGTGGCGTCGAGCGACATGCGGTGCGACGTGACCGCGCCCGACGGGTCGGTGAGCTCGACGTCGGCGCCGATGAGGTCGTGGCCCTCGCGGAAGATCGTCGCGCCGAAGGGGACGACGTCGTGGACGAAGGACTTGGCGGGCCAGAGGTCGTCCTCGATCTGCGGGGTGAGCGACAGGATCGGGATGCGGCCGATGACGGGGACGTGGTCGTCCTCGGGGGCGTCGGCCTCGGGCGCGGCCGGCGTCGCGGCGGCCTCGGCGACCGGCGCGGCGTGGCGCGGGGCGGGTGCGGATGCGGGCACCGCGGCGGCCTCGGGCGCGGCGGGCTGCGGGGTCGCGGCGGATGCGGGCCGCGGATCCGCGGCGGGCTGCGCCTCCGCGGCGGGTGCGGCCGGCGCGGTCGGCGGCTCGGGCGCGCGGGTCGGCTCGGGCGCGGCGGTCGGCTCGGGCGCCGTCGGCGCGACCGGCGTCGCCTGCTCGGGGGCCGCCGGCGCGGGCACCTCGGGGATCAGCGGGGGCAGCGGGGCGGGCGGGCGCTGGGCGTCCTGGGCCTTCTGGGCCTTGGCGGCCTTGCGGGCCGCACGGCCGCGCACCGGGCGGGGGAGGGGATCGGGTCCGTCCTGGGGTGTGGTCACTGTTCGACCGTAGCCCGTGCGCCCTCCGGCTGTCGCTCGCCGCGGCGCGGAGGGACGCCGTCCGGATGCCCGACGCCGCCGCGTCACCCCGCGTCCGGGCCCCGTCCACGCGGGCGCCCGACCCTGGTGCGGTCCACCCCGCGCGCCTAGGCTCGGGGCCGAGCGCGCGGGTGCCTCTCGCCGCCGAACCGGTCCGAGGGAGTCCCGTGAAGGCCATCCGCAGATTCACCGTCCGTGCCGTCCTCCCGGAGGAGCTGTCCGCGCTGGACGAGCTCGCCGGGAACCTCCGGTGGTCCTGGTACGAGCCGACGCGTCGCGTGTTCGCGCACGTCAGCCCGGAGCTCTGGGAGGGCACCGGGCACGACCCGGTGGCGCTCCTCGGCGCGGTCGACCAGGAGCGGCTCCGCGAGCTCGCGGCCGACGAGGGCTTCGTGGCGTGGGCCGAGGAGCAGCGGGCCGACCTCCGCGCGTACTGCGAGCAGCCGCGCTGGTACCAGTCGCTCGAGGGCGACGTGCCCGAGGCCGTCGGCTACTTCTCGCCCGAGTTCGGGATCGCCGCGGCGCTGCCGCAGTACTCGGGCGGCCTCGGCATCCTCGCCGGCGACCACCTGAAGAGCGCGTCCGACCTCGGCGTCCCGCTCGTGGGCGTCGGCCTCTTCTACCGGTCCGGCTACTTCCGCCAGGGGATCTCCTCCGACGGCTGGCAGCAGGAGACCTACCCCGTCTTCGACCCGGACGGCCTGCCGCTCCAGGTGCTGCGCGACGCCGACGGCCGGCCCGTGCAGATCGCCCTCGGGCTGCCCGCCGACCGCACCTTGCACGCGCGCATCTGGCAGGCGCGCGTGGGCCGGATCCCGCTGCTGCTGCTCGACACCGACGTGCCCGACAACGACGACGACCTCCGCGGCGTGACCGACCGGCTCTACGGCGGCGGCGGCGAGCACCGGCTGCACCAGGAGCTGCTGCTCGGGATCGGCGGCGTGCGCGCCATCGCCGCGCACGCGCGCGTCACGGGATCGCCCGTGCCGCGGGTCTTCCACACCAACGAGGGCCACGCGGGCTTCCTCGGTCTCGAGCGGATCTCCGCGCTCATGGCGGAGGGCCTCGACTTCGACGAGGCCCTCCAGGTCGTCCGGGCGGGCACGGTGTTCACGACGCACACGCCCGTCCCCGCCGGCATCGACCGCTTCGACGTGGAGCTCGTGCGCGCGCACGTGACCGACGCGCTCCTGCCGGGCGTGCCGCGCGACCGCGTGCTGGAGCTCGGCGCCGAGGCGCACGACGGCGGTGACCGGGGCGTGTTCAACATGGCGCTCATGGGGCTCCGCCTCGCCCAGCGCGCGAACGGCGTCTCGCAGCTGCACGGCGAGGTCAGCCGGGGCATGTTCGCGGGGCTGTGGCCGGGGTTCGACACCGAGGAGGTGCCGATCACGAGCGTCACGAACGGCGTGCACGCGCCCACGTGGACGGATCCGATGCTCATGTCGCTCGCGGGCGAGCGCCTCGGCACGACGGACACGACGGCCGCCGACTGGTCCTCCCCGGCCGTGACCGACGGCGACCTGTGGGACGTCCGCGGCCGGATGCGCCGCCAGCTCGTCGCCGACGCCCGCCGCCGCGTCGTCCGTGCCTGGCGCGAGCAGAACCCGGGCGGCGTCGAGCCGGCCTGGCTCGAGGACGTGCTCGACCCGGAGGTGCTCACCATCGGGTTCGCGCGCCGCGTGCCGACCTACAAGCGCCTGACCCTGATGCTCCACGACCGGGAGCGCCTCCGCCGCATCCTCACCGACCCGGACCGGCCCGTGCAGATCGTGGTCGCCGGCAAGTCGCACCCGGCGGACGACGAGGGCAAGCGCCTCATCCAGGAGCTCGTGCGGTTCGCGGCCGCGCCCGAGATCCGCGGCCGGCTCGTGTTCCTGCCCGACTACGACATCGGCATGGCGCAGCTGCTCTACCCGGGCACCGACGTGTGGCTCAACAACCCGCTGCGGCCGCTGGAGGCCTGCGGCACGTCCGGCATGAAGGCGGCGCTGAACGGCGCGCTCAACCTGTCGATCCTCGACGGCTGGTGGAACGAGTACTTCGACGGCGGCAACGGCTGGGCGATCCCGTCGGCCGACCGCGCGCACGACGGCGCCGAGCGCGACGCGATGGAGGCGACGGCGCTGTACGACCTCATCGAGAACCGGATCGCGCCGCGCTTCTACGAGCGCGACGCGGACGGGGTGCCCGCCGGCTGGGTGCACGACATCCGCCACACGCTCCGGACGCTCTCGCCCGAGCTGAGCGCCGACCGCATGGTGCGGCAGTACGTGGAGCGGCTGTACGTGCCCGCGGGCCGGGCGCAGCGGATCGTCGCGGCCGACGACCACGCGCGCGCCCGGGAGCTCGCGGCCTGGCGGCGGCGCATCGTCGCGGCGTGGCCGTCGGTGCAGGTCGCGCACGTGGAGTCGGAGGGCGTGGGTCCCCACGCGCAGGTGGGCGACGAGCTGCGCGTGCGCGCGTGGGTCGCGCTCGGCGGGCTCCACGCGGACGACGTCACCGTCGAGGTCGTGCACGGGCGCACCGGCGAGGGGGACGTGCTCACGGACGTCGTGCGGCACGCGCTCGCGCCCGTCGGCGGATCCGGCGGCCAGCAGGAGCACGTCGGCACGGTGCCGCTGCGCTCGGCGGGGCCCTTCGGGTACACCGTGCGGGTGGTGCCGCGGCACGAGCTGCTCGCGTCGAGCGCGGAGCCGGGGCTGGTCGCGGTCGCGGGCTGACCGCGGCGGCGCGCGCCCGGCATCCGGCGCGCGCCGCCCGCCGGCCCCCGCGGGTCAGGCTGGTGTCGCGGAGAGCTTCGCGGCGAGCACCTCGGCGAAGCGCGCGTAGCCGCGGTCGTTCGGGTGGTTGTCCGGGCCCATCCAGCCGTACGGGTCGCTCGCGCCCTCGCCCACCATCCGCGGGATGTGGGCGCCGATGTCGAACACGTCGGCGAGCGGATCGGCCGAGGCCGCGTCGCGCAGCGCCCCGAGGTAGTCGGCCCACGTCGTGCCGCGGATGGGCAGCGTCGTCCGCTCGTAGGGCGGGGTGAAGAGGATGGGCGCCTCGCTCGTGGTGCGGATCAGCTCGATGAGCACGGCCGCGTCGGACCGCACCTGCTCGGGCGTGCGCACCACCACGTCGTTGATGAGGTGCTCGGGCATCCAGAGGTCGAGCTCGAAGCGCGGGGCCGAGCGGATCCAGGTGCTCACCCCGTCGGGCCGCGCCCGCTCCGAGAGCTGCCACAGCTGCGAGCCCGAGTTGCCGCCCTCGATCACGTGGATCCCGCGGTCCTCGTCGCCGTCGAACAGCCACGCGCCCTCGAGCTCCGGCTTCCCGCCCGCCCACGCCACGGCGATCTCGTGCTCGGCGGACTCCAGGACGGGGCTCCTCCAGGTGAGCGAGCCGCCGACGTCGGCGCGCACCGTCTCGGGCTCGCCGCCGTCGATCGTGATGGTGACGGCGGCGTCGAGCCCGGGCGCCCACCAGCAGACGCGCGCCGAGGTGAGGCGCGCCCGGTAGGTGCCGGGGCCGGACGCCTCGGTGAGCGGCACGACGCGGCGCCCCCAGCCGTGGCGACCGCCCGCGACCGTCGGGCCGGCGAAGGCGAAGCCCTGGTCGGCGGGGACGGTGACCTGGTGGCGGGACGCGACGTAGTCGAGGCCGCCGCGCGCGCCGGACGGGAACGCGGCGCGCAGCCGGTCGCGGAGCTGCGCGGGGTAGGCGTGCTGCAGGGTCGTCGCGCCCTGGCCCTCGGCGATGCTGTCGCCCAGCACGCCGATCGCGAGCCGCCGGCCGCGCACGTCGGCGCGCAGCGCGTAGAAGCCCGCGAGCGCGTCGTCGGGGGCGTAGGTCATGGGCGCGACGGGCGGGCCGCCGGACGCGGTGACGACGGCGGCGGGCGGATCCGCGGGGGCGGGGGACGGACCCGCGGAGGCGCTCGCCGCGGGGTCGGCGGGACGCGGGGTGGCGGTGCAGCCCGCGACCGCGGCGACCGCGGACAGCGCCGCGAGGCCGCCGCCGGCCACGAGGGCGCGGCGGGTGAGCGTGCGTCGCCGGCCGGCGTCCGCGGGCGGGCGCTCGGGGCGGGAGCCGTCGGCGCGGCCGGAGATGTCGGCGGGGCCGCCGTCGGCGGACGGAGCGGGGGAGTCGTCGGTCACGTGCGGCCTCCTCGTGCTCGGGCGCGGCGGGGCGCGGGGGATCGTGCGGTGCCGTCCCAGCAGAGCACAGCACCCCCGCGCGACGCGAACCCTCCGCGGCCCCCGTCCGGGTGGACGGCGGATCAGGTCGCGCGGTAGATCCGCAGCGCCGGGCCGCGCACCTCGACGCGGTCGCCCGGCGCGTCGTCCGCGGAGACGACCTCCGGGCGCTCCCACGCGCTCGACCACAGCAGGCGCCAGGCCGTGACGCCGTCCTGCTCCGGCAGCGTGACGGTCGCGGTCGTCTCCAGCCCGTGCACCACGACGAGGACCGTGTTCGGCTCCTCGGTCTCGGGCGTCGAGGCGCTGATCCACTGCAGCGTGCGCGTGCCCGTCGACTCCCACGCGGCCTCGGTCATGGGCGCGCCGTCCGCGTCGCGCCAGGCGAGCACCGACGCGCTCGGCACGCGGGCGTCGGGCTGCGCGTACCGCACGGGCCGCAGCGCCGGGTTCTCGCGGCGGATGCGGATCAGGTGCCGCGTCGTCGCCTCGAGGTCGAGCCGCCACGCGTCCTCGTCGCGGTGCAGCCAGGTCGCCGCGTTGTCGAGGCAGTAGCCGTTGTTGTTCCCGCGCTGCGTGCGCCCGCGCTCGTCGCCCATGGTGATCATGGGGATCCCCGCGGAGACGAGGAGCGTGCCGAGGAGGTTCCGCGACGTGCGGCGGCGGGCGGCGAGGACGGCCGGATCGCGCGTCGGCCCCTCCACGCCGTGGTTCCAGGACCGGTTCGCGTCGGTGCCGTCGCGGTTCGACTCCCCGTTGCCGCTGTTGTGCTTGCGGTCGTAGGAGGTGAGGTCGGCGAGCGTGAAGCCGTCGTGGGCCGTGACGAACGAGACGGACGCGAGCGGGCCCCGGTCGGCGGCGAACGTGCCCGAGGACCCGGCGAGGCAGGAGGCGAGCGCCCCCACGCCGTGCGGGGCGCTGCCGGAGCGGCGGGCCTCGGCGACGTCCGCCAGCCAGAAGTCGCGCACCACGTCGCGGTAGCCGTCGTTCCACTCGCTCCAGCCGGATCCGAAGCCGCCCGTGCGCCAGCCGCCCATGCCCACGTCCCACGGCTCGGCGATCATCAGCAGCCCCCGGAGCGCCTCGTCCTCGACGATGGCGCGCAGCAGCGGGTGCTCCGGGTCGAAGTCGACGCGCTCGTCGCGGCCGAGGGCGACCGCGAGGTCGAAGCGGAAGCCGTCGACGCCCATCACGTCGGACCAGTGCTCGAGCGAGTCGAGCACGAGGCGCTGCGCGTCGGGCCGGGAGAGGTCGACCGTGTTGCCGCAGCCCGTCACGTCGATGGGCGTGCCGTCGGGCGCGTGCCGGTAGTACCGGGAGCCGTCGATGCCGCGGAGGCTCGTGACCGGGCCGTCGGCGCCCTCCTCGGCCGTGTGGTTGTAGACGACGTCGAGCACGACCTGGATCCCGGCGGCGTGCAGCGCGTCGACCATCCCGCGGAACTCGTCGGCGACCGCGTCGGCCCCGGCGTCGCGCGCCCGGCGGCTGGCGTAGGGCGCGTGCGGGGCGAGGTAGGCGAGCGTGTTGTAGCCCCAGTGGTTGATGCGGCCCTGCGCGCGCAGCCGCTCCTCGCTCGTGGACGCGTGCACGGGGAGCAGCTCCACGGTCGTGATCCCGAGCTCGACGAGCCGCTCGACCGACGCCGCGTGGCCGAGCCCCGCGTAGGTGCCGCGGAGGTCCTCCGGCACGCGCTCGTCGAGCTTGGAGAAGCCGCGCACGTGCAGCTCGTAGACGACCTGGCGGTCGCGCGGCACGACGGGGCGCGCGGCGCGGCGGGCGGCGCGCTCCTCCGCGGGCACCTCGCGCGTGGCGACCGAGCGCCACGCGGCGGGACCCACCTGCACGAGGCCGCGCGCGTAGGGGTCGATGAGGTGCCGCGTCGGGTCGAAGGAGTCGCCGGGCGCCGGGTCGCCGTCGACGCGCACGGAGTACGCGGTGCCGGGGAGGAGCCGGGCGCTGGATCCCGTCCACACGCCGCCGTCGCCCCGCTCCATCGCCACGACCTCGACCACGCGGCGGGGGTCGTCGACGTCCGAGACGGTGAGCTCCACGGCGGACGCGCCGTGGCTCACGACGCGCAGCGTGCCGCCCTGGTCGTGGAGCGTCAGCCCCAGGGGCACGGGCGGTCCGGGGCGCGGCATGCGACCTAGGGTAGGGGCATGACGGTCTACCTCGACCACGCCGCGACGACCCCCCTGCGGCCGGAGGCGATCGCGGCGTTCGCCGGGGCGCTGACCCTGGTGGGGAACCCGTCCTCCATCCACTCGCACGGCCAGGAGGCCCGGCGGGTGCTCGAGCAGGCGCGCGAGGACATCGCCCGCGCGCTCGACGCCGACCCGGTCGAGGTCGTCCTCACCTCCGGCGGCACCGAGTCGGTCAACCTCGGCATCAAGGGGCTGCACGGGGCCCGGGTCGCCGCGGACCCCCGGCGCACCCGGATCCTCGTGCCCGACGGCGAGCACCACGCCACCGTCGACACGGTCGAGTGGCTCGAGCGCCGCGGCGCCGTCGTCGAGCGGCTGCCCATCGACGCGCTCGGGCGCATCCGGGTCGACGCCGTCGCCGCCGCGCTCGCCGCCGACCCCGGATCCGCCTCCCTGCTCACCTTCCTCGCCGCCAGCAACGAGGTCGGCACGATCCAGCCCGTCGAGGAGCTCGCGGCGCTCGCCGCGGCCCACGGCGTCCCCGTGCACGTCGACGCGGTCGCGGCGCTCGGCCACATGCCCGTGCCGTTCCGCCGCTGGCGCGACGCGGGCGTGTCCGCGGTCAGCGTCTCGGCGCACAAGGTCGGCGGTCCCGTCGGCAGCGGCGCGCTCGTGCTCGCGCGGACCGCGACGGTGGACGCGCAGATCCACGGCGGCGGCCAGCAGCGCCAGGTGCGCTCGGGCACGCAGGACGCGGCGTCCGCCGTCGCGTTCGCGGCGGCCGTGACGCTCGCGGTCCGGGAGCTCGATTCCGAGCGGATGCGCCTGGCCGCCCTCCGCGACCGCCTCGTCGCGACCGCGCTCCGCGACGTGCCGGGCGCCGTGCTCCGCGGGGACCCGGATCCGGCCGGCCGCCTCCCCGGCAACGCGCACCTCACCTTCGCGGGCTGCCAGGGCGACTCGCTCCTCCTCCTGCTCGACATGGCAGGTGTCTCGGTCAGCACGGGATCCGCGTGCCAGGCCGGCGTCCCCGAGGTCTCGCACGTGCTCCTCGGCATGGGCATCCCGGAGGACGAGGCCCGGGGCGCCCTCCGCTTCACCCTCGGCCGCACCACGACCGACGCCGACGTCGACGCGCTCCTCGCGGCGCTGCCGGACGCCGTCGCGCGCGCCTCCCGGGCGGGCCTCGCGGGACGCGCGGCGCGTAGGCTCACGGGGTGAAGATCCTCGCAGCGATGAGTGGCGGAGTCGACTCCGCCGTGGCCGCCGCCCGCGCCGTCGAGGCCGGGCACGACGTGACGGGCGTGCACCTCGCGCTCAGCCGCATGCCGGGCACGCTCCGCACCGGATCCCGCGGCTGCTGCACCGTCGAGGACTCGATGGACGCCCGCCGGGCGGCCGACCTCCTGGGCATCCCGTTCTACGTGTGGGACTTCTCCGAGCGCTTCGCCGCCGACGTGGTCGACGACTTCGTGGCCGAGTACCAGGCCGGCCGCACCCCGAACCCGTGCATGCGCTGCAACGAGCGGATCAAGTTCGCCGCGCTCCTCGAGAAGGCCCTCGACCTCGGCTTCGACGCCGTGTGCACCGGCCACTACGCGGACGTGCTGGAGGGCCCAGACGGGCGGCCCGAGCTGCACCGCGCGGCCGCGTGGGCCAAGGACCAGTCGTACGTGCTGGGCGTGCTCACGGCCGAGCAGATCGCGCACTCCTACTTCCCGCTGGGATCCACGCCCTCCAAGGCCGAGGTGCGCGCCGAGGCCGCCGCCCGCGGGATCCAGGTGGCGCAGAAGCCCGACAGTCACGACATCTGCTTCATCCCGGACGGCGACACGCGCGGCTGGCTCGCCGACCGCGTGGGCGCCGAGCCCGGCGAGATCCTCGACGGCCAGGGCGCGGTGGTCGGCACGCACGCCGGCGCCGCGGCCTTCACGGTCGGGCAGCGCAAGGGCCTCGCGATCGGCACGCCGGCTCCCGACGGCCGCCCGCGGTTCGTGCTGGAGATCCGGCCCAAGGACAACACGGTGGTCGTCGGGCCGCAGGAGGCGCTCGCCATCCGCGAGATCGCCGGATCCTCCTTCACCTGGGCGGGCACGCCGCCGACGCGGCCGGACCAGGCGTTCGACTGCGACGTGCAGATCCGCGCCCACGCCGACCCGGTGCCGGCCAGCGCCCGGGTGTCGGAGGTCGACGGCATCATCGAGCTCGTGATCACCCCTCGCGAGCACCTCATCGGCGTGGCCCCCGGGCAGACCGCCGTCGTCTACGCCGGCACGCGCGTGCTCGGCCAGGTCACCATCGACCGCACGGTGAGCGCCGTCGACGACGCCCGCCCGCCGATGCGCGACGCCGCCCTCGTCGGCGCGGACGCGGGGGAGCGGCGCGCGTGAGCGACACCGCCACCGCCTCGCCCGCCGCGGACGACGCCGTCCCCACCACCACGCCCGCCGACCTCGAGGTGGCGGCCGCGCGCGTCGACGCGCTCCGCACCGAGATCGAGCGCCACCGCGACGAGTACTACGCGTCGAACGCGAGCACCGTGAGCGACGCCGAGTACGACGCGCTCGTGCACGAGCTCGAGGAGCTCGAGCAGGCGCACCCGACGCTGCGCAGCCAGGACAGCCCCACGCAGACGGTCGGCGGCCGCGCCGAGACCACGCTCTTCGCGCCCGTCACGCACGCCGAGCGCATGCTCAGCCTCGACAACGTCTTCAGCGAGGAGGAGCTCGCCGAGTGGGCGGCCAAGGTCGAGCGCGACGCGGGGAGCGGCCGGGTCCGGTACCTCAGCGAGCTCAAGATCGACGGCCTCGCCATCAACCTGCGCTACGAGCACGGCGTGCTCGTCACGGCGGCGACCCGCGGCGACGGCGTCGTGGGCGAGGACGTCACGCAGAACGTGCTCACCATGGGCACCGTCCCCGCGCGGCTCGCCGGATCCGGGCATCCGCCGCTCGTCGAGGTGCGCGGCGAGATCTTCTTCCCCGTCGCCGAGTTCGACGAGCTCAACGCGCAGCAGCTGGCCGCGGGCGAGCGCGTCTTCGCTAACCCGCGCAACGCCGCCGCCGGATCCCTGAGGCAGAAGGAGGAGGGCAAGACCCCCGCGCGCCTCGAGCTCATGAAGGCCCGCATCCGCCGCCTCCGCATGCTCGTGCACGGCATCGGCGCGTGGCCCGTCCGGGAGCTCGAGCGCGACGCCCACGTCTCCGCGCAGTCCGAGGTCTACGGGCTGCTCGCGGGCTGGGGGCTCCCCATCTCCACGCACTTCCGCGTGTTCGACGACGTTGCCGACGTCACCGCGTTCGTGCGGCGCCACGGTGCGGCCCGCGCGGAGGTCGAGCACCAGATCGACGGCATCGTCATCAAGGTCGACGACCTCGGGCTCCACGAGGAGCTCGGCGCCACCAGCCGCGCGCCGCGCTGGGCCACCGCCTACAAGTACCCGCCCGAGGAGGTGAACACGACCCTCCTCGACATCGTCGTCAGCGTCGGCCGCACGGGCCGCGCCACGCCGTTCGCGGTCATGGAGAAGGTCGAGGTCGCCGGATCCGAGGTGCGCCAGGCCACGCTGCACAACCAGCAGGTCGTGAAGGCCAAGGGCGTCCTCATCGGCGACACGGTCGTGCTCCGCAAGGCCGGCGACGTCATCCCCGAGGTGCTCGGCCCGGTCGTCGAGCTCCGCGACGGCACCGAGCGCGAGTTCGTCATGCCCACGCTCTGCCCCGAGTGCCAGACGCCGCTGAAGCCCGCGAAGGAGGGCGACATCGACCTCCGCTGCCCGAACGCGCGCAGCTGCCCGGCGCAGGTCCGCGGGCGCGTCGAGCACGTCGCCTCCCGCGGCGCGCTCGACATCGAGGGCCTCGGCGAGGTCGCCGCCGCCGCGCTCACGCAGCCGCTCGAGCCCGAGGACCCGCCGCTGGAGACCGAGGCCGGCCTCTTCGAGCTGACCATGGCCGACCTCGTGCCCATCACGGTCGTCGTGCGCGACGCCGAGACCGGCATGGTCAAGGTCGACGAGAAGACGGGCGAGGCCAAGCGCGTCACGCCGTTCCGCCGCAAGCGCGTGCCGAAGCGCGACGGCGCGTTCGACCCGGCCGAGCCGTGGGGCGACGAGCTGTCGGTTCCCTCGAAGTCGGCCGAGGTGCTGCTCGAGAACCTCGAGAAGGCGAAGACCCAGGACCTCTGGCGCATCCTCGTGGCGCTCAGCATCCGTCACGTCGGCCCGGTCGCCGCGCGCGCGCTGGCCGGCTGGTTTGGCTCGCTCGACGCCATACGCGCCGCCAGCCGCGAGGAGCTCGCCGCGGTCGACGGCGTGGGCGGCATCATCGCCGACGCGCTGCTCGACTGGTTCGAGGTCGACTGGCACCGCGAGATCGTCGAGCGCTGGGAGCGGGCGGGCGTCGTCACGGCCGTCCCCGGGCATCCGGGTCCGGGCGCCGCGGCGGCCGCGGGCGGCGTGCTCGCCGGCCTCACGGTCGTCGCCACCGGCTCGCTCGAGGGATACACCCGCGAGGGCGCGCTCGAGGCGATCATGGCGGCCGGCGGCAAGGCCGGATCGAGCGTCAGCAAGAAGACGCACTACGTGGCCGCGGGGCCCGGCGCGGGATCCAAGCTCGGCAAGGCCGAGGCGCTCGGCGTGCGGATCATCGACGCGGCCGAGTTCCGCCTCCTCGTGGAGCAGGGGCCGGACGCCATCGCGCTGCCGGAGCCGGAGGCCGACGCGGAGCCCGAGGGCGGATCCGACGCGGGCGCCGCTCCCGACGCCGAGACCGCGTCCGAGGCCGCGGGCACCGCAGGCGTGGAGTCCGCCACCGAGGACGACTCCGCCGACCCCACGTCCTGACCGGCCCGGGCGGCGCGCCCTCCCGTCGCTAGCATGGGAGCGCGTCGGCCCGGAGCACGGCGCTTCCCCGCATCGGCTCTCCTGGGGGCTCCCACCCGTGTCCGCCCGCGTCCTCGCGCTGCTGATCACCGCGGCCCTCGCCGTCGGCCTGGTCGGCGCCGTCGGCGTCCCCCCGGCGGCCGCGTCGCCGCCCGCCGCCGCGACGGCTGCCGCCCCGACGCCCGCGGCCGCGACGCCCGCCGCCCCGACGGCCGGGGGTGCGCACGTCGTCCCCGCGTCCGCCCTCCTCGCCGTGCCGGACGCCGCGGATCCCACGCTCGCCGCCCGGACGCCCCCGTCCCCGCGCGTGCTGGAGCTCCTGCGCCACGGCCGCGGGTCGGATCCGGCCCTCCGCGGCATGCCGCCCGTCGCGCTCCTCGCCGCGCTGCCCGCCCTCGACGACGCCGAGCTCCGCCGCCTCGCGCGCACGACCCCCGACCTGCTCCACGACCTCGCGCGCCGGCCGCCGACGGCCTCCACCGTCCGGGCATGGTGGGACGCGCTCGCCCCCGACGACCGGGACGGCCTCGCGGCCGCGGTCCCCGAGCTCGTGGGGAACCTCGAGGGCCTGCCCGTCGAAGTCCGGGACGCCGCGAACCGCCGCCACCTCGCCGAGCGCGGCCGCCACCTGCACGCGGCCGCCCGGTCGACCCCCGGCCGCGGCGCCCAGCAGGCGATCGGGCGCGACCTGCGGCTGCTCGCCGAGGTCCGCGCCGCGCTCGAGCCCGGTGCCGGGCCGGATCGCGCGCTGCTCGCGCTCGACACGCGCTGGCCGGGACGCGCGGCGGTCGTCACGGGCGACCTCCAGGCCGCGGCGTACGTCGACGTCGTGGTGCCCGGCATGCTCTACGGCGTCTCCGAGCGGCTCGTCGACTGGACGGAGGTGGCGGCCCGGCTGCAGGACCAGCAGACGCGGCTCCTGGGCGGGCCGGGCCGGGCCGGCGGCGTCGCGACGATCGCGTGGCTCGGCTACCGCACGCCCGACCTCACGGGCATCGGGTCGCTCGCCCTGGCCGAGGAGGGCGCCGTGCGTCTGGAGGCCGCCATCCAGGGCATCCGCGGGATGCGCCCCGACGCGCCGCCGCACGTCACGGTGATCGCCCACTCGTACGGGTCGACGGCCGCGCTGATCGCGCTGTCGAGCGGCCGGGCGTCAGCGGACGCCCTCGCCCTGGTCGGCTCGCCGGGCGGCGTCGTCCGCGACGTGTCCGAGCTGAGCGTGCCGGCCGACCGGGTGTACGTCGGGGAGGCGCCGTGGGATCCGGTGGTGGGCTCGTCCTGGTTCGGCACCGACCCCGGCAGCCCCGGCTTCGGGGCGCGGCCGTTCGGGGTCCGGGGCACGGGCGCCGCGTCCGGCGTGTCGGCCGACGGGGCCCTCGCGGGCGTCGCCGGCCACAACGGCTACTTCGACCGGGGGACGGAGTCCTTCCGCAACCTCGCGCTCATCGGGATCGACCGCCCGGTGCTCGACGCCGTCGCGACGGACGCGAGCGGGCGGGAGGGCGCGCGGGAGGGCCCGCGGGAGGGCCCGCGGTAGGGCGGGCGGATCAGCCCCGGCTGCGCTCGGCGTACTCGAGCCGCACGCCGTCGTCGCCGGACGCGACGAGGTGGCCGTCGTCCACGCGCCAGGAGGTGACCTCCGCGAGGTCGCGGAGGTACTCCGCCTCCACGCCGTCGTCCTCGCAGGGGAGCGCCCCCGGCGTGACGGCGGCGAGCATGCCCTCGCCCTGGTCGCGGATCGGGCCGGAGTAGTCGTTGCACGGGCCGCGCCCGCTGACCTCGCCGCCGCCCACCCGCATGGTGATGAGCGCGTCGCCGATCGCGAGCTGCCCGCCGGAGTCGCGGGCGTCGACCAGGTGCCAGTTGCCGCGCACGTCGCTGACGGGCGCGCAGCCGGCGAGGGGCACGAGGGCGAGCGCGACGGCGGAGGCCGCGAGCGCGGCGCGGCGGGCAGCGGATCGACGGGCGGACGGGATCCGGGCTGCGGTGGGCATGGGGGTCACGCTAATAGAATCTCCCGGTACCCCCGCACACAGTCCTTTGGAGACGCATGTCCGACACCCGGCCCGAGCCCGACGACGCGACCGGCGGGGTGGAGACCCCCCGGGCGTCGACCCCCGCGGAGCAGATCAGCCGGGAGCAGGTGCAGCACCTCGCCGGCCTCGCGCGCATCCGCCTGAGCGACGAGGAGATCGACACGCTCACCACCGAGCTCGGCCTCATCGTCGAGTCGGTCGCGAAGGTGACCGCCGTCGCGGGTCCCGACGTGCCCGCCACCAGCCACCCGATCCCGCTGGTCAACGTGTACCGCCCCGACGTGCCGGGCGTGACCCTGACCACGGAGCAGGCCCTCCAGGGCGCGCCCGAGCACGACGGATCCCGCTTCAAGGTGTCCGCGATCCTCGGCGAAGAGCAGTAGGAGCACCATGACCGACGACCTCACGCGCCTCAGCGCGTCCGCCCTCGCCGACCGCCTCGCGTCCGGCGACGTCTCCAGCGTCGACGCCGTGCGCGCGCACCTCGACCGCATCGACCACGTCGACGGCGACGTCCACGCGTTCCTCCACGTCTCCGGGGAGCGCGCGCTCGGGCGCGCCGCCGAGATCGACGCGCAGCGCGCCGAGGGCGCCGCGCTCGGGCCGCTCGCGGGCGTGCCCATCGCCATCAAGGACGTGCTCTGCACCATCGACATGCCCTCCACCGCGGGCTCGCGCATGCTCGAGGGCTGGACGCCGCCCTACGACGCCACCGTCGTCCAGCGCCTCCGCGCCGCGGGCCTCGTTCCGCTCGGCAAGACCAACATGGACGAGTTCGCGATGGGCTCCTCCACCGAGCACTCCGCGTTCGGCGCCACGCACAACCCGTGGGACCTCGACCGGATCCCCGGCGGGTCGGGCGGCGGATCCGCGGCCGCGGTCGCCGCGTTCGAGGCGCCCGTCGCGCTCGGCTCCGACACCGGCGGATCCATCCGCCAGCCGGCCGCCGTCACCGGATCCGTCGGCGTCAAGCCCACCTACGGCGGCGTGAGCCGGTACGGCGCCATCGCGCTCGCCTCCAGCCTCGACCAGGTCGGCCCCGTCTCCCGCACGGTGCTCGACTCGGCGCTCGTGCACGACGTCATCGGCGGCCACGACCCGCGCGACTCCACGTCGCTCACGGACGCGTGGCCGTCCTTCGCGGACGCCGCCCGCGCCGGGCAGCGCGAGGGCGCCCTGAAGGGCGTCCGCGTCGGCGTCGTGGAGCAGCTCGACGGCGAGGGCTTCCAGGCCGGCGTCACGCAGCGCTTCCGCGAGGCGCTCGCGCTCCTCGAGGAGGCCGGCGCCGAGATCGTCGAGGTGTCCGCCCCGAACTTCGAGCACGCCATCGCCGCGTACTACCTGATCCTCCCCGCGGAGGCGTCGAGCAACCTCGCGAAGTTCGACTCGGTGCGCTTCGGTCTCCGCGTGAACCCGCCCGGCGGCGGCACCGTCGAGGACGTCATGGCGGCGACCCGCGAGGCCGGCTTCGGCCCCGAGGTCAAGCGCCGCATCATCCTCGGCACGTACGCGCTGAGCGCGGGGTACTACGACGCCTACTACGGCAGCGCGCAGAGGGTCCGCACGCTCATCCAGCGCGACTTCGACGCCGCGTTCCAGCAGGTCGACGTGCTCGTGACGCCCTCCGCGCCCACCACGGCGTTCAAGCTCGGCGAGAAGCTCGACGACCCGCTGGCGATGTACCTCAACGACCTCACGACGATCCCCGCGAACCTCGCGGGCGTCCCCGGCATCGGCCTCCCCATCGGGCTCGCGCCCGAGGACGGCCTGCCCGTCGGGATCCAGTTCATGGCGCCCGCCCGCGAGGACGCGCGCCTCTACACGGTCGGCGCCGCGCTCGAGGGGATCCTCGAGCGGAAGTGGGGCGGGCCCCTGCTCGCCCAGGCACCCGAGCTCGCGCGCGCCGCGCGCCGCACCACGGACGGAGACACGCACTGATGGCCAAGGCCGAGCTGATGGACTACGACAAGGCCATCGAGATGTTCGAGCCCGTGCTCGGGTTCGAGGTGCACGTGGAGCTGAACACGCGCACGAAGATGTTCTCCGACGCCCCGAACTTCTTCGGCGGCGAGCCCAACACCAACATCACGCCCGTCGACCTGGGGCTCCCGGGCTCGCTGCCCGTGGTGAACGAGCAGGCCGTGAAGCACTCGATCAGCCTCGGGCTCGCCCTCGGCTGCTCGATCGCGGAGAGCTCGCGCTTCGCCCGGAAGAACTACTTCTACCCGGACCTCGCGAAGAACTACCAGATCAGCCAGTTCGACGAGCCCATCGCCTACCGTGGCTCCGTCGAGGTCGAGATGCCCGACGGCCGCATCGTCACGGTGCCCATCGAGCGCGCGCACATGGAGGAGGACGCCGGGAAGCTCACGCACGTGGGCGGCGCGACGGGCCGCATCCAGGGCGCCGACCACTCGCTGGTCGACTACAACCGCGCGGGCGTGCCGCTCGTGGAGATCGTCACGGACATCATCTACGGGGCGGAGGGCGAGGCGCCCGAGCTCGCGAAGGCGTACGTGTCGACCATCCGCGACATCGTCGTGGCGCTCGGCATCTCCGACGCGAAGATGGAGCGCGGCAACCTCCGCTGCGACGCGAACATCTCGCTGAGCCCGCGCGGATCCGGGAAGCTCGGCACCCGCACGGAGACGAAGAACGTCAACTCGCTCCGCAGCGTCGAGCGCGCCATCCGCTACGAGATCCAGCGGCAGGCGGCGATCCTCGCGGCCGGCGGCACGATCACGCAGGAGACGCGGCACTGGCACGAGGACACCGGCCGCACGTCGGCCGGCCGCCCGAAGAGCGACGCCGACGACTACCGCTACTTCCCGGAGCCCGACCTGCTGCCCGTGCAGCCGAGCGCCGAGCTGATCGAGGAGCTGCGGGCCGCCCTGCCCGAGGCGCCCGCGATACGCCGCCGCCGGCTGAAGGCCGAGTGGGGCTTCACCGACCTCGAGTTCCAGGACGTCGTGAACTCCGGGCTGCTCACCGAGCTCGTCGGCACGGTCGAGGCCGGCGCCGCGCCCCAGGCCGCGCGCAAGTGGTGGACGGGCGAGATCGCCCGCATCGCCAACGCGCGCGGGGTGGACGCGGCGACGCTCATCACGCCGGAGCAGGTCGCGTCCGTCGTCGAGCTGGTCGAGGCCGGCACGCTCACGAACCGCCTCGCGCGCGACGTGATCGAGGGCGTCATCGACGGCGAGGGCACGGCCCAGGAGGTCGTGGACGCGCGCCGCCTCGCGGTCGTGTCCGACGACGGCCCGCTCATCCAGGCCATCGACGAGGCGCTGCAGGCGCAGCCCGACGTGCTCGCCAAGATCCGCGACGGCAAGGTGCAGGCCGCCGGGGCCGTCATCGGCGCCGTGATGAAGGCCATGCGCGGCCAGGCGGACGCGGCCCGCGTCCGCGAGCTCGTGCTGGAGCGCGCGCAGGCCTCGTGACCGCCACCCTCGTCGCCCGGGGCCTCGCCGGAGGCCACGGGCACCGCACGCTGTTCTCCGGGCTCGACCTCACGGTCGCGCCCGGGGACGTCGTGGGCCTCGTCGGCGCGAACGGCGCCGGCAAGAGCACGTTGCTCCGGCTCCTCGCCGGCGTCGACGCGCCGCAGGACGGCCGCGTGCTGCTCTCGCCGGCCGACGCGTTCATCGGCTGGCTGCCGCAGGAGCACGAGCGGATCCCGGGGGAGACCGTGGCGGGCTACGTCGCCCGCCGCACGGGCTGCGCCGAGGCCTCGGCGGAGCTCGACCGCACGGCCGTGGCGCTCGGCGAGGGCCTGCCCGGCGCCGACGACGCGTACGGCACCGCGCTCGACCGCTGGATGGCGAGCGGCGCGGCCGACCTCGACGAGCGCCTGCCGGTGACGCTCGCGGAGCTCGGCCTCGACCTCGATCCCGCGCTCCCCACCGCCGGCCTGTCCGGCGGACAGGCGGCGCGCGTCGCCCTCGCCGCGCTCCTCCTCAGCCGCTTCGACGTCGTGCTCCTCGACGAGCCCACCAACGACCTCGACCTCGACGGCCTCGCGCGCCTGGAGTCCTTCGTGCGCGGCCTCCGCGGCGGCGTCGTGCTCGTCTCCCACGACCGCGAGTTCCTGGCGCGCTGCGTCACGACCGTCGTCGAGCTCGACCTCGCCCAGGACAGCGTGCGCGTCTACGAGGGCGGCTACGACGCCTTCCTCGAGGAGCGCCAGGTCGCCCGCCGCCACGCGCGCGAGGCGTACGAGCAGTTCGCCGACACCAAGGCCGACCTCGTGTCCCGCGCCCGCACGCAGCGCGAGTGGTCGTCGCAGGGCGTCCGCAACGCGATGCGGAAGGCGCCCGACAACGACAAGATCCGTCGCAAGGCCTCGGCCGAGTCCAGCGAGAAGCAGGGTCAGAAGGTCCGCCAGATGGAGAGCCGCATCGCGCGCCTCGAGGAGGTCGAGGAGCCGCGCAAGGAGTGGGAGCTCGCCTTCACCATCGGCTCCGCGCCCCGGTCGAGCGCCGTTGTCGCGACGCTCCGAGAGGCCGTCGTCACGCGCGGGTCCTTCACGCTCGGCCCCGTCTCGCTGCAGGTCGACGGCGGCGACCGGATCGGGATCACCGGCCCGAACGGCGCCGGCAAGTCCACGCTCCTCGGGCTGGTCCTCGGCCGCATCGCGCCCGACGCCGGCGACGCGTCGCCCGGGCGCAGCGTGCAGGTGGGCGAGATCGACCAGGCCCGCCAGTCGCTGCGGGGCGAGCTGCCCCTCGCGGAGTCGTTCGCCGAGCAGGTTCCGGACATGTCGCCCGCCGAGGTCCGCACGCTGCTCGCGAAGTTCGGGCTGCGCGCCGACCACGTCACCCGGCCCGTCGACGGCCTGTCGCCCGGCGAGCGCACGCGCGCGGGGCTCGCGCTCCTACAGGCGCGCGGCGTCAACCTGCTCGTGCTCGACGAGCCGACGAACCACCTCGACCTGCCCGCCATCGAGCAGCTCGAGCAGGCGCTCGACTCCTACGAGGGCACGCTCCTGCTGGTCACGCACGACCGGCGGATGCTCGACGCCGTGCGCCTCGACCGGCACTGGCACGTGGACGCGGGCGTCGTCACCGAGTCCTGACCCGTCGGCCGGGCTGACCCGTCGGCCGGGCTGGCCCGTCGGCCGGGCTGATGCGTCGGCAGGGCCGACCCGTCGGGCGCTGGCCGGCCGTCGGCAGGGCCGGCCGCGCCCGCCCTACTGGTAGGTGACCAGGTCGGGCACCGGCGATACATCCCGCATCGTCTGCTCGGGCGTGAGCATCGGCTCGTCCTCGTCGATGAAGTCCTTCCAGCCCCAGCGCACCCCGGCGGGCGCGTCGGCGTGCAGGGCGCGCCAGGTGGCCTGCTTGTCGGGCTGGCCGCCCTGCCCGTCGGCGTGGATGAGCATGGCGAGCTCCGGGTGGGACGTGTCGAGCGACGCCCGGTCGGTGATCATGCTCAGCCGGAACTGGTGCAGCACGAGCATCTTCTGCGGCAGGCCGCGGTCGCGGACGAGCCCGGCCAGCCAGTCCGTGGTCGCGTCCACCTCGGCGGCGGAGACGCTGCCGATCTGCTTCAGCGGCACCTGGTCCGGGCCGAGCCGCCACTCGGGGTCGAGCGCGAGGCCGACGCCCGGCTGCGCGAGCACGGACTCGTAGCGCTTGGCCTGGGTGAGGAAGTCGGTGCGGCCGGGCTGCAGGTCGATCACCACGTAGACGCCGGCCTCCCGCGCCGCGTCCAGCCACGGCTGCAGCGTCTCGACCGGGACCTCGGAGGAGTAGTCGCCGTCCGGTCCCGCGGAGCCCGCCGCGACGGTCGCGATGAGCTCGAACATGGGGATCACGGGCTCGTCGGAGAGGGGCTGGTACTCGGCGGCCTGGGCCTTCGCGCGCGTGACGGCGTCGGCCGGGCCCTGCTCGCCGAGGACCCCGAGCGCGCCCGTGCCGGCCGCCCCGTACAGCGCGACGTACCGCTTGTCCGGGAAGACGAGCTGGCCGCCGCCCGGCAGCTGGTCGCCCGTGGCGGCGGTGCGGATCCGGCCCTCGAGCGACGCGTCGTCGGCGTACGCGGCGCCGATCGCGAGCGTGTGCGCGGCCTGGGCGTCGTGCAGGGCGGTGATCGCGTCGGCGGAGGAGCGCGGATCCGGCGAGGCCTCCGGCAGCACCGTGACGCCGACCCCGGCCGCGCGGGCCGTGGCGACGGCGGCGAGCGAGGACGCGGCGTCGGTCGCGAGGGCGTGCGCGCCGTCGAGGGCGGCGGCGGGTGCCGTGCGGGGGAGGCCGGCGTCGGGATCCGCGGAGGAGGCGGGCTCGCCGTCCCCGTCGGCGGGGGCCGTGAGGGCGGCCGCCTGCGCGACCGCGGCGGCCGGGTCGTCCCCGGCGGGAGCGGCCTCGGCGGCGGCCCCGGTGAGGCGCGCGACGTCCGCGGCGTGATCCGCCCGTACGACGGTGGTGGACTCCGGCAGGCCCTCGGTGGCGGCCTCGCCGACGCCGCCCACGGCGAGCACGTCGGCGGATCCGAGGCGCTCGATCTCGGGCACCGCGCCCGCGCCGTCCACGAGGAGCGGGGCGCCCAGCGCGACGGCCGCCTCCGCGCCGAGCGCCTGCGCGGCCACGTCGCCGGCCGGCGCCAGCACGGCCACGGGCGCGGAGCGGAAGAGGCTGCCGCTCATCGCGACCGACGCGCCGGAGTCGTCGGCGTCGCCGACCACCGTGAGGGCGGCGTCCGGGGCCGCCGTCACCGGGCGCTGCACCTCGGGCGGATCGGCCTCGGACGTGCAGGCGCCGAGGCCGGCGACGACGCCCGCGACGGCGAGGAGGGAGACGGAGGTGCGGAGGGACCGGGGGAGTCGGATCGGGGACGGCACCCGTCCACGGTACGGGACGCCCCCGCGGCGCGCCCCCGGATCGGGCGCCCGGGCGCGTCCCGGCAGCCGCCCGGGGGCGCCGACGCCCGCCCGCGGACCCCGGCCACACGGCGGCCGGTACCGTGGACGGGTGACCGCTCTCCTGCCGCCGACCCTCCTGCCGACGACGACGATGTCCGGGATCCGCCCCGCCGCGACGGGGGAGGACCCGCTCCAGGGCCTCGACGGGCTCGTGGGCGCCGCCGCCCGGGTCATCGAGGCGCTCGGCGAGGTCGGCGTCGGCGCGATGACCTTCGTCGAGACCGTGTTCCCGCCCATCCCGAGCGAGGTCGTGCTCCCGCTCGCGGGCTTCGTGGCCGCCACCGGCCGGATGAACATCGTCCTCGTGATCATCGCCAGCACCCTCGGCGCGTACCTCGGCGCCCTCCTGCTCTACGCGCTGGGCCGGAAGGCGGGCGAGGAGCGCACCATCCGCGTCCTCTCGAGGCTGCCGCTCGTGGAGCGCCACGACTTCGATGTCGCCGCCGCCTGGTTCCACCGGCACGGGCGCTCGGCGGTGTTCTTCGGGCGGCTCGTGCCCGGGGTCCGCAGCCTCATCTCGCTTCCCGCGGGCGCGGCGGGCATGCACCTCGGCACCTTCAGCTTCTACACGATCGCCGGCAGCGGGCTCTGGAACGGGGCGCTCATCGGCCTCGGCGCCGCGCTCGGCAGCCAGTACGATCTCATCGACCGGTACGCGCAGTACCTCGACTACGCCGTGTACGCGGTGCTCGGGATCCTGCTGCTCCTCCTCGTCGGGCGCGCCGTCCGCCGTCACGTGCAGGGCGGCCGCGGGGAGCGCTGACCCGATCCCCACGTGCCTCCCACGGGTCTCCCCGGCGGGAGGAATACGGTGGCGGCGGCTGATGCGGTCGGCGACCAGCGCCGATCCGGCCCTCTGCGAGAGGCACCACCATGGGATTCCTGGACAGGCTCCTGGGCCGCGACGAGCAGCCCGACGACCGGCGCGGACCCGCGTCAGCCCCGCGTGAGCGCAGCGCCGACGAGGTCGCGGTCGAGCGCTACCGCTACCTCCTCCGCACGGCGCCGCCTGAGCGCATCGAGGAGGTGCACCTCGAGGCGTTCCGGAAGCTGACCCCGGAGCAGCGCGAGATCCTCTTCCGCCAGCTCAGCTCGGACGCCGCCGAGGGCGACGCGCCCACGGACGACCGTCCCGAGTCGCTCGCGCGCTCGGCGACCCGCTCGGAGATGCGCGCGCCCGGCACGCTCGAGCGCACGCTGGGTCCGCGCGGCGGGCTCGCCGGGGGAGGCGGCGCGGGCATGGGCATGGGCGGCATGATCGCCGGATCCATGCTCGGCACCATCGCCGGCGTCGTGGTCGGCTCGGCCATCGCCCAGGCGCTGATCCCGGACGCGGTCGGACACGACCAGGCGGGGCCCGACGGAGCCGACGGCGGCGACGGGGCGGGCGACGCCGGTGCCGCGGACGGGAGCGGCGACGCCGGATCAGCGGACGCCGGGGCGACCGACGCGGGCGCGCCCGACGCGGGTGCCGGTGGCGCGGGTGCCGGTGACTTCGGCAGCGGCGACTTCGCGGGCGGGGACTTCGGCGGCGGCGGCGACTTCGGCGGGGGTGCCGACTTCGGCGGGGGCGACTTCTTCTAGCGACGCGACGCGACGGGAGGCGGCGCGCTCGGAGACGCGCCCCGGAGCCGGCCGGTCGCGTCGCGACGCGACGAACGCGCGCGTCGCCCGGCCTAGCCCCGCGCCACGATCCCCTCGCGCACCTCCCGACGCAGCACCTTCCCCAGCAGGCTGGTGGGCAGCTCGTCGAGCACGACCATCCGCCGCGGCACCTTGTACGGCGTCAGGTGCCCGCGGAGCTCGGCGCGCGCGGCCTGCTCGTCGAGCGTCGCGCCCTCCTCGAGCACGACGGCCGCGACGACCTCCTCGTCGCCGCCGTCGCGGGGGATCCCGACGACGGCCGCGTCCCGCACCCCGGCGAGCTCGCGCACGGCGTCCTCCACCTCCGACGGCGAGACGTTGAAGCCGCCGGTGATGATGAGCTCCTTGATCCGGTCGGCGATGCGGACGAAGCCGTCCGCGTCGATCGTCACCACGTCGCCCGTGCGGAACCAGCCGCCTTCGAGCAGCACGGACGCCGTCTCCTCCGGCCGGCCGTGGTACCCCCGGAACACCTGGGGGCCCCGCACGAGCAGCTCGCCGGCCTCGCCCGCGGGCCGGTCGACCGACGGGTCGTCCGGATCCACGACGCGCACCTCGGTGTTCGGCAGCGGCAGCCCGACGGTCCCGGCGCGACGCGTGTCGCCGACGGGGTTCGCCATCAGCACGGGGGAGCACTCCGACAGGCCGTAGCCCTCGACGAGCCAGCCGCCCGTCTGCTCCTCCCACGGCACGACGACGGACTCGGGCAGCGCCATCGCGCCCGAGATCGAGATGGAGATGCCCGCGAGCGGCACCCCGGCGTCCTCCGCGGCCTGGCGGAGCTTCGCGTAGATGGGCGGCACGGCGGGGAGGAACGTCGGCGGATGGCGGCGGATCGCCTGCAGCACGAGGTCGGGCTCGAAGCGCGGGAAGAGCACGAGGCGCGAGCCCATGCTCATCGCGAAGGTCAGGCAGAGCGTGAGGCCGTACGCGTGGAACATCGGCAGCACGGCGTAGACGACGCTCGTGCCGCGCGGCACCGTGGGCACCCACGCACGCGACTGCGCGGCGTTGGCGCTGAGGTTGAGGTGCGTGAGCTCGGCGCCCTTGGGCGCACCCGTCGTGCCGCTCGTGTACTGGATGACCGCGAGGTCGTCGGCGGCGGGCCGCGGGTGGTCGACGGGCAGGGGCGCGGCGGCGGCGATGCGCTCCCACGGCGTCGTGCCGCTCACCTTCGCGGCGATGGCGGCGCGCGCGGCGCGGGCCTTCGTGACGGGCAGGCGGAGGAGCAGCCGCGTGCGCCGCGGCATCGCGCGCGTCACGTCGACGGAGACGATGCGCTCGGGCCGGACGCCGTCCGGCAGCGCCTGGATCGTCGCGACCGACCTGTCCCAGGCGATGACCGTGCGCGCGCGGTGGTCCTCGAACTGGTGCTGGAGCTCGCGCGGCGTGTAGAGCGGGTTGTGCTCCACGACCACGGCGCCGAGCCGGAGCACGGCGTAGAAGGCGACCACGTGCTGCGGGCAGTTCGGCAGCACGATCGCGACGGGGTCGCCCGCCCGCACGCCCTGGTCGTGCAGGCCCTGGGCCGCCCGCGCGATGAGGTCGCCGAGCTCGGCGTAGCTCGTCTCGGCGCCGAGGAAGTCGAGCGCGGTGCCGCCAGGGAAGCGGAGCACCGACTGGTCCACGATGTCGACGAGCGACCCCTGCGGCAGGTCGATCTCGTGCGGGACGTCGGGCGCGTAGCTGGCCAGCCAGGGCCGGTCGGTGGGGGTGCTCACGCGTCCCACCCTAGGCCGCGGGGCTCGCACGGCTCACGACGTTCCCGGGGGCGGGAGGGGTGGCGCCGCGGTGCGTCGGCGGCGCGGCGGTCACGGGGTCACCGGCGCCCGGCGTGCCGCCCCTCGGCGAGGTAGGCGAGGCGGCGGAGCGTCTCCACGTTGCGGGCGTGCAGCATCAGGTCCATGAGCGGCGCGGGGACGAGGCGGCCGGGTCCGCGCACGGCCTCCTCGGTCATGCGCACCTCGCAGCCGTCGGGCAGCGTGCGCACCTCGATCGTGACGCGGGCCTCGCCGATCGGCCAGCCCTTCGGCTGCATGACCATCCGGCGCGGGGCGTCCCACTCGAGGATCGTGGTGGCGTCGTCGATGAGGACGGGCCAGGAGCCGAAGGAGTGGTGCAGCTTCGCGCCGACGGCCGGCCAGGCGTCGTCGACCGCGCGCATCCGCGAGGCGCCGACGACCCACGCGGGGAAGAGCCAGCCGTCGGACACCACCTCGGCGACGTCGGCGGGCGAGCACTGCATGCGGCGGCGGGTGACGGACATGGATCCAGTCTGCCCCGCGCGCTCAGGCTCCGGTAACCACGGCCGGGGGCTCGACGCCCGCGCCCCGCCCTGCTACAGCGACAGGTCCGGCCCGCGCTCGATCCCGAACTCGTGCCGCAGCGCGCTCCGGGCGGCCTGGTACCCGGCCATGCCGTGCACACCGGGGCCGGGCGTGGCGGAGCTCGACGCGAGGTAGACGCCCGCGGCCGGGGTGCGCCACGGATCCGGCGAGAGCACCGGCCGCGCCAGCAGCTGCCAGACGCTCGCGGCACCCGCGGCGATGTCGCCGCCGATGTAGTTGGGGTCGTGCTCCTCCATGCCGACGGCGTCGATGCTGGAGGAGGCGAGGATCAGGTCGCGGAAGCCCGGGGCGAAGCGCTCGATCTGCCGGGTGATGGCCTCGGTCTGGTCGACCGTGGATCCCGCGGGTACGTGCGTGTACGCCCAGAGCACGTGCTTGCCCTCGGGGGCGCGCCCGGGGTCGTCGATCGAGGGCTGCGCGACGAGCACGTACGGGTCGTCGCTGTGCCGTCCCGCGGCCACGTCGCGCTCGGCGCGCTGGATCTCGGCGCGCGTGCCGCCGACGTGCAGCGTGCCCGCGCGGCGCAGCTCCGGATCCGTCCACGGCACCGGGCCGGAGAGCGCGAAGTCGACCTTGGAGGCCGCGTTGCCGTAGCGGAAGCGGCGCAGGGCGCGGAGGTAGCGCGCGGGCAGGCGGTCGCTCGCGATGCGCGAGAGCGCCCGGGCGCTGGTGTCGAGCAGCACGGCGCGGGCGGCGGGCAGCTCGCGGAGCGTGCGCACCTCGGATCCCGTGACGACCTCGCCTCCGTGGGCACGGAGGTCGTCCACCATCGCGTCGACGATCGACTGGCTGCCGCCGATCGGCACCGGCCAGCCGCGGGCGTGGGCGTAGGCGCCGAGGGAGAGCGCGGCGGCGGCCGTCGAGACGCTCGGCATGGTCTGGATCGCGTGGGCCGCGACGCCCGTGAACATCGCGGGCGCGACGTCGCCGCGGAAGCGCGCGTTCCAGGCGGGCGAGCCCTGCTCGAGCGCGCGGAGGCCGAGGCGGATGGCGGTCGGCGGATGCCGCGGCACCTGGAGGAGCGGGCCGTTCGTGAACTGGGCGACGCGGTCCGCGGTCTCCGCGAGCGGCCCCATGAGCTGCCGCCACGCGCGCCCGTCGACGCCGAGCGCGTCGGCCGTGCGGTCGATGTCGCGGTAGGCGATGCCCGAGACGCCGCCGTCGAGCGGGTGCCCGTAGGAGATCTCCGGCACGACGAGGTCGATGCGCCGGTCGAGCTGGAACGCCCGGAAGAACCCCGACGCGAGCGCCATGGGGTGCACGGCGGAGCAGATGTCGTGGTGGAAGCCGGGGAGCGTGAGCTCCGCCGTGCGGCTCCCGCCGCCGATCGTGTCGGCCCGCTCGTGCACCTCGACCCGGAGGCCCGCCCGGGCCATCGTCACGGCCGCGGCCAGCCCGTTCGGCCCCGAGCCGACCACGATCGCGTCGATGTCACCCATGCGTCGAGGCTATCGGCGGCGGAGCGCGGCGGTGCCGGCGACGACGCCCGAGAGCAGCGCGCCCGCGCCGATCGCCACGGCCTTCGCGCGGTTGCGGATGATCCAGACCTGCGGGCTCGTCATGCGCGCCCGGTCGCTGAAGATGCCGCGCGCGCCGTGGTCGCCGGCGGTCGGCGTGTAGAGGTTCGTCGTCAGCATCGGCTGCGTCTTGTCCGCGGCCTGCTGGCCGGAGTAGCCCGTCTTCGCGAGGTAGCCGTCGAGCCAGTTCGCGACGAAGCGGTTGCCGAGCACGGTCATGACGGTGGGCTCGCCGACCCAGTTGCGGCGCTTCGGCTTCTCGGCGACCGCGGCGATGGCCTGCGCGCCCACCTCGGGCTCGAAGATCGGCGGCACGGGCTGCGGATGGTGCGGCAGCTGCGACTTGACCCAGTTGAACTGGATCGTGTTGAGCGCGGGCATGTCGACCGTGGAGATCTTCACGGCGCTCTTGTTGTGGATCAGCTCGGTCGTCACCGACTCGGTGAAGCCCTGCACCGCGTGCTTCGCCGCGCAGTAGGCGGCCTGCAGCGGGATGGCGCGGTGCGCGAGCGCCGAGCCGACCTGGATCACGTGGCCGCGGTCGCGCGGCACCATGCGGGAGAGCGCGGCCCGCGTGCCGTTGACGAAGCCGAAGTAGTTGACCGCCGTGGCCCGCTCGAAGTCGGCGGGGTCCGTGGTGAGGAACTCGCCGAAGACGCCGACCATGGCGTCGTTGACCCAGAGGTCGATGGGGCCGAGCTCGTCCTCGACCCGGTCGGCGGCGGCCTCGACGGCCAGGCGGTCGGCGACGTCGGTGGAGATCCCGAGGCCGCGGCGTCCCCGCGCCTCGATGTCGGCGACGGCGCCCGCGAGCCCGTCCTCGCCGCGCGCGAGGACGGCGACGTCCCAGCCGCGGTCCGCGAGCTCCCGGACGGTGGCCCGTCCCAGTCCGGCGGATCCTCCGGTGACGACGGCGATGCCTCGAGTCATTGCGCTCCTTCGATGGTTGGTGCACGAAACGTGCCCCTCCACCGTAGGACCGCGCAGGCCGCGGGCAGGCGCTGGCCGCCCAGCTGCCAGGCGGCGGTCAGCCTTCGCGCTGCAGCTCCTCGCGCACCTGGCGGCGGAGCACCTTGCCGATGAGCGACGTCGGCAGCGCATCGACCTGCACGACGCGGCGCGGGACCTTGTACGCGGTGAGGTGCGCGCGGCAGTACGCGCGCACGGCGGCCTCGTCGAGGGTGCGACCGGCGTCCATGACCACGGCGGCGGTGACGTCCTCGCCGCCGTCGGAGGACGGCATGCCCACGACCGCGACCGACTGCACTCCCGGGGCGCCGCGCACGACGTCCTCGACCTCGCTCGGCGAGACGTTGAAGCCGCCCGTGATGATGAGCTCCTTCATCCGGTCGACGATGGTCGTGAAGCCGTCGGCGTCGACGCGCACGATGTCCCCGGTGCGGAACCAGCCGCCGTCGAGGAGCGCGGCGCGTGACTCGTCCGGGCGGCGCCAGTAGCCCTGGAAGACCTGCGGGCCGCGGATGAGCAGCTCGCCCTCCTCGCCGGGGGCGCGGTCGACCGTCGGGTCCTCGGGGTCCACGACGCGCACCTCGGTGCTCGGGAACGGCACGCCGACCGTGCCGGGGCGCCGGGACGGGCCGATGGGGTTGCCGAGCGCGACGGGCGACGTCTCGGTGAGCCCGTAGCCCTCCACGAGGTAGCCGCCGGTGAGGCCCTCCCAGAGCTCGACCGTGGCGACGGGCAGGTTCATCGCGCCGGAGATCGCGAAGCGGACGCCCGTGAGGTCGACGCCCTTCTCCTTCGCCCCGCGCGCGAGGCGCTCGTAGATGGGCGGCACCGCCGGCAGGAACGTGGGCGGGTGCTTCCGCGCGGCGGCGAGCACGAGGTCCACGTCGAACTTCGGGAACAGCACGAGCCGGGCGCCGATGGCCATCGCGAACGTGAGGCAGAGCGTGAGGCCGTACGCGTGGAACATGGGCAGCACGCCGTAGACGGTCTCGCCGCCGTCCGCGAGGCCCGGCACCCAGGCGCGGCCCTGCATCGCGTTGGCGTGCAGGTTGCGGTGCGTGAGGATCGCGCCCTTCGGGCTCGCGGTCGTGCCGCTCGTGTACTGGAGGATCGCCGTGTCGTCGAGGGCGGGGCGCGGGCGGGAGGACGCGATGCGGCGGTGGTCGACGAGCTGCTCCCACGTGACGGTGTCCTTCACCGGCGCGGTGATCCCGGCGCGCGCACGGCGGGCGGCCGGCACCGGGAGGCGCAGCTTCAGGCGCATGGCGAGCGGCATCGCGGCGGGCAGGTCGACCGAGACGATGGTGTCCACCGGCACGTCCCGCGGCATGTCCTGGATGGTGCCCACGACCGTGTTCCAGGCGATGACGACGCGCGCGCCGTGGTCCTCGAACTGGTGGCGGAGCTCCCGCGGCGTGTAGAGCGGGTTGTGCTCCACGACGATGGCGCCGAGCCGCAGCACCGCGTAGAACGCGATCACGTGCTGCGGGCAGTTCGGCAGCACGAGCGCGACGCGGTCGCCCTTCCGTACGCCGAGCTTGCGGAGGCCCTCCGCGGCGCGGCTGATCTGGTCGCCGAGCTCCCGGTAGGTCGTCTCGCGGCCGAAGAACTCGAGGGCGACGGCCCTGGAGTGCCGCTGGATGCTGCGCTCGACCATGTCGACGAGCGATCCCTGGACGGGCGGGATGTCCGCCGACACCCCGTCCGCGTAGCTGCGTACCCAGGGGCGGTCGGCGTCGATGCTCATGTCCCCACCATAGGGAATGCGCCCGGGGGCAACCCGGGCGCATCGCTCGTGCATCGGTGGCGGGCTAGGCGGGGTAGACGACCCCGGTCAGCTGCTCGGACGCGTCCCAGAGGCGCCGGGCGAGCTCCGGGTCCTTCGACCACGGGCTCGAGGCGGCGAGGTGCGGCATGCCGCTCATGCCGCCGGGGCCCGCGGGGCCGTAGTAGTCGCCGGGGTGCACGCCGAGGCCCGTCGCGGCCTGGATCTGCGGCAGGGCGCCCACGCGCACGTCCTGGCCCAGGGCGGCCGGGCCGAACTTCGCGGCGAGGTCGCTCATCACGCCCTGGGGGCCGGATCCGGGACCGTTCTTGGCGAGGTTCGTCGACGTGACGCCGGGGTGGGCGGCGACGGCCGTGAGGCCCCAGGCGCGGTCGTCGGACAGCGCCTGCAGGCGGCGCATGAAGAGGAGGTTGGCGAGCTTGGCCTGGCCGTACGCGGCCCACGGGCTGTAGCGATCCTCCGACTGGAGGTCGCCGAACGCGATGCGGCCCATCCAGTGCGCGAGGCTCGACACGACGACGACGCGGGGAGCGTCGGCCGCCTGGAGCGCGGGCAGCAGGAGGCCGGTCAGCGCGAAGTGGCCGAGGTGGTTCGTGCCGAGCTGCAGCTCGAAGCCGTCGCGGGTCTCGCGGCGGTCCGGCGGCGCCATGACGCCGGCGTTGTCGACGAGGATGTCGATCGGTCCGGCCTCGATCTGCCGGGCGGCGAAGTCGCGCACCGAGGCGAGGTCGGCGAGGTCGAGGGATCCGACCTCGACGTGCACGCCGGGGTGGCGGTCGCGGATCGCTCCGGCCGCGTCCTCGCCGCGCTCGGGGTCGCGCGAGGTGAGGACGACGGACGCGCCGGCGGCGGCGAGGCGGCGGGCCGTCTCGGCGCCGAGGCCGCTGTTGCCGCCGGTGACGACGGCGCGCTTCCCGTCGAGCGGGCTGATGATGATGTCGGTGGGACGGGGCACGCGGACTCCTCATTGCGGGTGGGATCCCCACGCTAGCCGCCGCGGCCGGGCGTCGTCCGTGCGGCGGCCGGCGGGCCGCGCGACGCGGCGTGCGGCGGGCGCGTCCGGGGTGGCTCGCGCGCCGCGTGCCGGACAGCCGCGCCGAGCGGCCGATGGGACGATGGGCGCATGTGGATGAGACGCGGCCGGGACGGATCCGAGGGCGAGCGCGGCGGGGAGGCGTCGCACGCGATCGGCGTGGGGGCGGTGGTCGTGGTCGTCGACGGCGCCGCCGCGACCGGCGACGCGACGCTCGCGGGCGAGCCCGTCGGCCTCGTGGTCGCGTCCGCCTCCGACGGGCTCCGCAGCGTCAGCCCGGTGCCGACCGCCCGCGGACGTGCGTGGGTCGTGGAGCTCGGCGCCGACGCGGACGACGTCCCCGGCCGCCGGGTCGTGGTGCCGCAGAGCGCGCTGCGCCTCGTGGACGAGGCCGACGCGGCCGACGCCGGCGCGCCCGCCCTGCCCGCCGACGACCTGCCGCCGCGCGCGTGAGCCCGGACGCCGCGCCCGGCGCCGCAGCCGCGGACGCGACACCAGGCGCAGCCGAGGCCGCCGCCGCCGTCGACCCCGTCGAGCTCGCCGCGGACCTCATCCGCATCGACTCCACCAACCCCGACCTCGTCGCGGGCGCCGCGGGGGAGGCCGCGGTCGCCGCGCACGCCGCCGCCTGGCTCCGCGCCCGCGGCTTCGCCGTCCGGATCCTCGAGGACGTCCCCGGCCGCCCCACCGTCCTCGCGACCGCGGCGGGCACGGGCGGCGGCCGCACGATCCTGCTCGACGGGCACCTCGACACCGTCCCGCCCGGCGACCCCGAGCGCGGCGGCCTCCTGCCGCGCGTCGAGGACGGCCTGCTCCTCGGCCGCGGCGCCTTCGACATGAAGGCCGGGCTCGCGGCGATGATGGTCGCCGCCGACCGCGCCCGCCGGATCGGCACGCGCGGCGACGTCGTGCTCGCCCTCGTCGCCGACGAGGAGTTCGGCAGCAGGGGCACCGAGGAGGCCCTCCGCGCGCTGGCTGCGGACGGCACGGTCGTCGACGGCGCCGTCATCTCCGAGCCCAGCCAGTCCGAGGCGATCGTCGCCCACCGCGGCTTCGGCTGGTACGAGATCCGCCTCCGCGGGCGCGCCGCCCACGGCTCCATGCCCGAGCAGGGCGTCGACGCCATCGCGCACGCCGGCCTCGTGCTCCGCGAGCTGGACGCGCTCGGCGCGCGGCTCGCGGCGGGCCCGCGGCATCCGCTGCTCGGGACGGGCGCGGTGCGCGTGTCGCGGATCCACGGCGGCTCGGATGCGGCGACCGTCGCGGACGCCTGCACCCTCACGATCGAGCGGCGCTTCCTGCCGGGCGAGAGCCCGGCGGACGTCGAGGCGGAGCTGCGGCGGATCCTCGACGCCGTCGTCTCCCGCACGCCGGACATGGCCGCCGAGCTCGTGCCGCTCGTCGCCCGCGCGGCCTTCGAGGCCGACGTCGACGGGCCGCTCGCCCGCGCCGTGCTCGACAGCGGCGCCCGCGTCACCGGAGCCCCCGTCGCGCACCGCGGCGAGCCGTTCTGGACCGACGCGGGCCTCGTGCAGGAGGCCGGCATCCCGTGCATCCTGCTCGGCGTCGCCGGCGGGGGCGCGCACGCGGCCGAGGAGTGGGCCGAGGTCGACTCGATCCGCGCGCTCGCGGACGTGCTCGAGGGCGCGATCCTCGACTTCTGCGGCCGGGCCGACGCGGCGGATCCCTCGGCCTGAGGACCCCGCGCCCGGCGCTGCGCCCGGCGCGTCGGCGCCCCGGCGCCTCGCCGCCTCAGTCCCGCGTCGCCGACCGCACGAGCCGCACGTCGAGCCGTCCGGCGTCGGCCGTGGCGGTCATCCAGGTGAAGTCGGGCTGGCGCCGGCGGTCGGTGGGGGAGCCGGGGTTCAGCAGCCGGAGGCCCGCGGGCGTGACGGTGTCCCACGGGATGTGGCTGTGGCCGAAGACGAGCACGTCGGTCTCCGGGAAGGCCGCGTCCATCCGCCGCTCGCGTCCCGTCGCGGCGCCCGTCTCGTGGGTGACGGCGATCCGGATCCCCTCGACGACCACGCGCGCCGTCTCGGGCAGGCGGGCCCGCAGCCCCGCGGGGTCGTTGTTGCCCCAGCAGGCGACCAGCCACCGGGAGCGCGCCGCGAGCGCGTCGAGCGCGGGCTCGTCGACCCAGTCGCCCGCGTGGATCACGAGGTCGGCGGCCTCGACCGCACGCCAGAGCGCCGTCGGCAGGTCCTTCGCGCGCTTCGGGAGGTGGGTGTCGCTGAGGAGCACGAGCGATGCGGTCACGCGCCCACGCTACGCGGACGCGTCACCGGGCGGGCGCCGAGCGGACGGGCGCGGCATGATGGACGGGACCCGTCCCCGACCGCCCCTGGAGGCGCGCATGACCGGCATCACCCGCGGCTTCGTCGGCCGCCCCCGGAAGGGCCCGGCCGACCGCCTCCCGCCCGGCCAGTACGACACCGAGGGCGGCTGGCCCGTCCTCACCGCCGAGGCCGTGCCGAACCTGCCGGAGTCGCGGTGGTCGATCGCGGTCGACGGCCTCGTCGAGCGGCCGACGTCCTGGGACTGGGACGCGGCGCACGCGCTGCCGCGCTCCGAGTACGCGGGCGACATCCACTGCGTGACCACGTGGACCCGGCTCGACACCCGGTTCGCCGGGATCAGCGTCGACACGCTGCTCGACGCGGCCGGCCCGCTCCCGGAGGCCCGCTTCGTGCTCGCGACCTCGCACTCCGGGTACACGACGAACCTCCCGCTCGAGGACCTCCGCGGCGGCCGCGCCTGGATCGCGTTCGAGGCCGACGGCCGCCCGCTCACGGCCGACCACGGCGGACCCGCGCGCCTCCTCGTGCCGCACCTCTACTTCTGGAAGAGCGCCAAGTGGATCGCGCGCCTCACGCTGCTCGACCGCGACCAGCAGGGGTTCTGGGAGCGCAACGGCTACCACGACCGCGGCGACCCGTGGCGCGAGCAGCGCTACCAGGGCGACCGCTGAGCGCGGGAGCGGGCGCCGGCGCGTCCCCGGCGGACCGCGTCCCCGCCGTCCCCGCGTCCGTCGGCGGCGAGTGGCGCACGGCGACGATCACGGCGCTCGAGCACCCGACGCCCGGCACCGTGCTGCTGCGCTTCGACGTGCCCGACCGGATCCCGCACCTGCCCGGCCAGCACTGCGTCGTCCGCCTGCGCGCGGAGGACGGCTACGTCGCCCAGCGCTCGTACTCGATCCTCTCGGCGCCGCACGAGCCGGGCGTCGAGCTGCTCATGGAGCGCTACGAGGACGGTGAGGTCAGCGGCTTCTTCGCGGAGATCGCGCGGGTGGGCGACGAGATCGAGATGCGGCTCCCCATCGGCGGCTTCTTCGCGTGGGACGGCACGACGCCCGCGGTCGCGCTCGGCGGGGGGACGGGCGCGGTGCCGATCGTGTCGATGATCCGCCACGCGCAGCGCATCGGCGCCCCCGGCCTCGTCCGCGCGGCCGTCTCGGCGCGGACGGCCGTCGACGTGCCGTGCCGTGCGGAGCTCGAGGCCGCCGGCGCCCTCGTCGCGACGACGCGCGAGCGGCACGGGGAACGCGGCTTCGGCCGGCTCCGGCCGGAGGAGGTGGCCGACCTCGCGGCGGGCGCGCGCGTGGCGTTCGTCTGCGGATCCACCGCGTTCGCCGCCGGGGCGACGCGCCTCCTCCTCGACGCCGGCGTCCCGCGCGAGGCGATCCGCGTGGAGCAGTTCGGCCCCTCCGGCGACTGACGGCGCGGGCCGCTCCTGCGCCGCGGCCCGGGCCGCCGCGCCCCCGCCCCACGGCTCCTCGGCCGTCCGGATCGCGACCGCATGGCGCCCGGCCGTTCCGCGCGCGCCGTCCCCGGGCCACACTGGTGCGGACGGCGAGGGCGCCGGGGGAGCGGGTGCCGGATGGAGCGGTCGGTCGTGCTGCTGCGCGGGATCAACGTCGGGCGGGCGAAGCAGGTGCCGATGCCGGCGCTCACGGAGGCGCTCGAGGGCCTCGGCTACACACGCGTGCGCACGCACCTGCGGAGCGGGAACGCGGTCGTCGACCACGCGCGGCCGGCGGGGCAGGGCGCCGCGGTCGCCATCGAGGACGCCGTGCGCCTGGCCACCGGCGTGACCGCCGACGTGCACGTGGTCGGCGCGGACGACTTCCGGGCCATCGCCTCGGCGATCCCCTTCTCCGGCGTCGCGGACGACCCGTCCCGCCTCCTCGTCTCGTTCCTCGACCGTCCGCTCCGCCCGGCGCCGCCGCCCCCGTCCTCGGAGGGGATCGCCCCCGACCTCGTGCACGTCGCCGAGCGCGCCGTCTACTCGTGGCACCCGGACGGCGTCTCGCGCTCGCGCGTGCCCGCCGCCTTCTGGCGCGGCCTCGGGGCCTCCGTCACGGCGCGGAACGCCCGCACGGTGGCGGCCCTCGTCGCCCTCCTCGACGGCTGACCCGGCGTCCAGCCGGAGTGCCCCCCGCTCGGGGGACGCGTCCAGGACCCGTCACGCCCCCGTTCGGGATCCGTCCCGCGCGGGCCTCCCCAGGCCGCGGAACGCGGGATAGGTTCGGAGTCGTGAGCAGATACGCGGACCGCTGGAAGTCCCACATCCTGGAGACCTTCTCCGCGGACTCCGAGGGGCGACCCCAGTGGATCCAGGACCTGGAGAAGGGCGACGACGCGGGCTGGTTCGGCCCCGGCTCCGCCGTCTGGTCCGTGCACGGCGGCATGCCGTCGCTCGTCGCCGGGATCCGCGCCCTCCTCATGCAGACCCTCCACCCGGGTGCCATGGCCGGCGTCCACGACTGGTCGAGGTACCGCGAGGATCCGCTCGGCCGCCTCGCCGGCACCGTGCGCTGGGTGGTCACCACCTCGTTCGGCGACCGCGACACCGCCGTCGACGTCAGCCGCCGCGTCCGCGGGTACCACCGAAAGGTGCAGGGCACGTTCGTCGACGGCCACGGCGTCGAGCGTCCCTACAGCGCCAACGACCCCGACCTCCTCTCCTGGGTGCACATCGTCTTCACCGACGCGTTCCTCAGCACGCACATGCAGTGGGGCCCGCCGATCCCCGGCGGCCCCGACCGGTACGTGGCCGAGTGGGCCAAGGCGGGCGAGCTGATGGGCGTGGAGGCGCCGCCGCGATCGCACGCGGAGCTGCACGCGCAGATCGACGCCTTCCACGACCAGGGCCTGCTCCGCGCCGACGAGCGCACGCGCGAGACGATCTCGTTCCTCCGCGAGCCGCCGCTCCGGCCGTCCATGCTCCCCGCCTACCGCGTGCTCTTCGCGGGCGCCGTCGCGTCGCTGGAGCCGCGGTACCGCGAGCTGCTCGGCCTCGACCGCGCGTCCTTCGGGCCGTTCCCGCTGCCGGCGCTCGCGTCGACCCGGGTGATGCTCGGCGTCGCCGGCCGCGTCATGGGCGCGCAGTCCACGAGCCACGAGGCGGCGCTCAAGCGCATCGCGCGGCTCGCGGAGGAGGGCACGGGGCGGGACGCCGTCGACGCGGAGTGCGACGACGACGCCGGGCACCGCGCCCAGCCCGCGGCCTGACCGGCGGCGCGCCGCCGCGACGCCCGTCCCGGATCCATCCGCGTCCGCCGATGTCGGCGGCCCGGGCTAGCGTGGGGACGACATGAGCAGGCAGGACGGATCGACCAGGCGCACGTCCGACGCGAGCGCGGACGACTCCGAGGCGACCATCCTCCACATCGACATGGACGCGTTCTTCGCCGCGGTCGAGCTCCTCGAGCGGCCGGAGCTGCGGGGCACGCCCGTCATCGTCGGCGGATCCTCGGGGCGCGGCGTGGTCACGAGCGCCACGTACGAGGCGCGTCGGTTCGGGGTCCGCTCGGCCATGCCCATGGCGCAGGCGCTCCGGCTCTGCCCGCAGGCCACCGTCATCGGCGGCCACATGGAGAAGTACGCGCACTGGTCGAAGGTCGTCATGGGCATCTTCCGCGACGTCACGCCGCTCGTCGAGCCGCTCTCCATCGACGAGGCGTTCCTCGACGTGGCCGGGGCGCGCAACCTCTTCGGCTCGCCCGCAGAGATCGGCGCCATGATCCGGCGGCGCGTCCACGCCGAGACCGGCCTCACCTGCTCGGTCGGCGCCGCGTCCACGAAGTTCGTCGCCAAGCTCGCCAGCACGCGCTGCAAGCCGGACGGCCTCCTCGTCGTCCCGGCCGCCGACACGCTCCCGTTCCTCCACGCGCTGCCGGTCGGCGCGCTCTGGGGAGTGGGGAAGACCACCGAGGAGTCGCTCCTCCGCCGCGGCCTGCGCACCGTCGCGGACATCGCCGACACGCCCCTGCCGACACTGCAGTCGATGCTGGGCGAGTCCGCGGGCGCCCGGCTGCACGACCTCTCCTGGGGGCGCGACCCGCGGCGGGTCAGCACCCACCGCGAGGAGAAGAGCATGGGGCACGAGAACACGTTCCACGACGACGTGGCGGATCCGGCCGTCGTGCGCCGGGAGCTCCTCGGCCAGGCCACGCGCGTCGCCGAGCGGCTGCGGCGCGCGGGGCTCACGGCGCGCACCGTGTCGCTCAAGCTCCGCTACTCCGACTTCCGCACCATCACGCGGTCGCGCACGCTCTCCGAGCCCACCGACGTGGCGCGTCGCATCTACGACGAGATCCGCGAGGTCTACGAGCAGGTCGCGCGCCCGGGCGACCGCATCCGGCTCGTCGGCGTGCGGGCGGAGCAGCTCGACGACGCCGACAACCGCGCCGTCGCGCTGTGGGACGCCGACGAGGGCTGGCGCGAGGCCGAGCGCACGGTCGACCAGGCCGCCGCGCGCTTCGGCCGCGGCGCCATCGGGCCGGCGTCGCTGCTGCGTCGGCCCGGCGCGGAGCGGGCCACCGTGTCGGATCCGCGCTCCGAGGCCTCCGCGCGCGATACCCTCCCGGGACGCCCACCCGACTGACGAGGACCCCATGACCGATCCCGCCGCGCCCGCCCCCGACGACCACGAGACCCCGGCCGGCGGGGAGGCGGTTCCCGCGCACGATCCCGTTGCCGCGCACGATCCCGCTCCGGCCCACGACCCGGCTCCGACGGCTCCCGCCGCTCCGACGGCTCCCGCGGCCCACGAGCCGATCCCGCCCGCGGCCCCGCAGCCGATGCCGCCCGCAGCCCCGCAGCCGTCCGCATCCGCTCCCGCCGCGGCCCCCTACGGGCTCGCGCCCGCGCCGGTGCCGCCCGCCCCGGCCTCGATCGCCTGGGGCCACCCGGTCTACGCGGTCGCGCCGCCGAAGGGCCTCAGCCTCACCTCGATGATCCTGGGCCTCGTCTCGGTCTTCTTCTTCTGGACGTTCCTGTGCCCGCTCATCGGGCTCGTCTTCGGCATCGTCGGCATCCGCAAGGAGCCGGCCGGACGCGGCTTCGCCATCACGGGCCTCGTCCTCAACGGGCTGCTGCTGCTCATCCCGGTCGCGTTCGTGCTCTCGATCGTCGTCGCCGGCGGCACGCTCTTCGGCATCGCGGCCACCACGCCGCGGTGACCTCGCGCCCGCCCCTCGCAGCGCGCTCGAAGGCGAAGCCGGGAACGGGGGCGGGCGCGCCCCGCGTCGGCTACGGCCGGCCCATGCCCCGGTAGCGCCAGCCGGCCGCGCGCCACTCCACGGGGTCGAGGCAGTTGCGGCCGTCCACGATCACGGGCGAGGCGACGATGGCCTTGAGCTCCGCGGGGTCGATGGCGCGGTACTGCTTCCACTCGGTGAGCAGCATGACCACGTCGGCGTCGCGGGCCGCCTCCTGCCAGCTGTCCACGTAGGTCAGCTCGGGGAAGCGGCGGCGCGAGTTCTCGTTCGCGTACGGGTCCGTCGCCAGCACGCGCGCCCCCTGGAGCTGCAGTTGGGCGGAGATGCTGAGCGCGGGGGAGTCGCGCACGTCGTCGGACTCGGGCTTGAAGGCGAGGCCGAGGACGGCGACGTTGCGGCCGAGCAGGGATCCGCCGCACACCTCGCGGGCGACGTCCACCGCGCGCACGCGGCGTCGCATGTTGATGGAGTCGACCTCGCGGAGGAACGTGAGCGCCTGGTCGGCCCCGAGCTCTCCGGCGCGGGCCATGAAGGCGCGGATGTCCTTGGGCAGGCAGCCCCCGCCGAAGCCGACGCCGGCGTTGAGGAAGCGCCGGCCGATGCGGTCGTCGTAGCCGATGGCGTCGGCGAGCTGGGTGACGTCGGCGCCCGTGGCCTCGCACACCTCGGCCATGGCGTTGATGAAGGAGATCTTCGTGGCGAGGAACGCGTTGGCGGAGACCTTGACGAGCTCGGCGGTCTCGTAGTCGGTGGTGACGCGCGCGGTGCCGGCGCCGATCGCGGCGGCGTACACCTCGTCGAGCAGGGCGCGGGCGGCCTCGCCCTCCTCGCCCGCGGGCAGGCCGTAGACGAAGCGGTCGGGCGTGAGCGTGTCGTCGACCGCGAAGCCCTCGCGGAGGAACTCCGGGTTCCACATGAGCGTGGCGCCGGGGACGCGGGCCTGCACGCGCTCGGCGAGGCGGCGCGCCGTGCCGACGGGGACGGTCGACTTGCCGGCGACGACGTCGCCGTCCGACAGGTGCGGGATCAGCGCGTCGACCGCCGCGTCGACGTAGGTGAGGTCGGCCGCGTTCTCGCCGCGCTTCTGCGGCGTGCCGACGGCGATGAAGTGCACGCGCGCCCCGGCGGCCTCGGCCGCGTCGGTGCTGAACCGCAGGCGCCCGGTGGCGAGCTGCTCGGTGAGGAGCTCCGGCAGGCCCGGCTCGAAGAAGGGGGCGACGCCCTGCTGCAGGGAGGCGATCTTCGCGGCGTCCACGTCGATGGCCACCACGTCGTGCCCGAGCCGGCTCATGCAGGCCGCGTGCACGGTTCCGAGGTAGCCGCAGCCGATCACTGAGATGCGCAAGGGGAGTCCGTTCCGTCGAGTGGTGCCGCCGCCGTCCGGCATGCGGGAACCACTTCGGCGTGCCCCCCAGCCCCGGCCTGGATCGAACCTAGCACGGGCGCGCGACGGGACAGGGAGAGGGCCCGGGAGCGCGTCTCGGCGCTCCCGGGCCCTCGGATCGATCAGGCGAGCAGGGCCTCCGCGGCGTCCGCCACCGGGCCGAGGATCGCCGCGGTGCGCGCGGGGAGCACGACCTCGTCCGCGGCCAGCTCCACGCCGTCCGCGGTCGCGAGCAGCAGCGCGGGACGCTCGCCGACGACGGGCACGCGGCGCTCCTCCTCGGAGAGGTTCACCACGATCGACAGCTCGCCGCGGTCCATGACGAGCAGGCGCGCCTCCTCGTGCACCTCGACCTCGACCTCGGCGAACCGGGGGTCGGTGAGGTCGGGGTGGGCGCGGCGGAGGCGGATCAGCTCGCTGTAGAGCGCGAACAGGCGGGCGTGCTGCGAGGCGGCCGCCTCGGCGCCGTAGAGCTCCGACCAGTCGAGCTTCGAGTCCTGGAACGTCGACAGGTCCTGCGGGTTGGGCACGACGGACTCGTCCCAGCCCATCTTCGCGAACTCCTCGATGCGGCCCTTCGCGGTCGCCTCGCCCAGGTCGTGCTCGGGGTGCGACGTGAAGAACTGCCACGGCGTGGTCGCGCCCCACTCCTCGCCCATGAAGAGCATGGGCGTGAAGGGCGACGTGAGCGTGAGCACCGCGGCCAGCGCGAGGCCGCCCTCGTCGAGCGTCGCGGTGAGGCGGTCGCCCGTCGCGCGGTTGCCGATCTGGTCGTGGTTCTGGTTCGCGACCACCAGGCGGTGCGCCGGGATCCGCTCGAGGTCGAGCGGCCGCCCGTGCACGCGGCCCCGGAACGACGACCACGTGCCGTCGTGGAAGAAGCCGCGCGTGATGACCTTGGCGAGCGCCCCGAGCGACGCGAAGTCCTCGTAGTAGCCCGTGGTCTCGCCCGTGAGCGCGACGTGGACCGCGTGGTGGAAGTCGTCGCTCCACTGCGCGTCGAGCCCGTAGCCGTGCGCCTCGCGCGACGTGATCAGCTTCGGGTCGTTGAGGTCGGACTCCGCGATGAGCGTGAGCGGGCGGCCGACGTGCGCCGAGAGGACGTCCACCTGCACCGCGAGCTCCTCGAGGAGGTGCGTGGCGGTGTGGTCGACGAGCGCGTGCACCGCGTCCAGGCGCAGCGCGTCGACGTGGTAGTCGCCGAGCCACATGAGCGCGTTGTCGATGACGTACTCGCGGACGGGACCGGAGTCCTCCCCGTCGATGTTGAGGCTGGACCCCCACGTGTTGGCCGACGCCTCGTGCAGGTACGGCCCGTAGACGGGCAGGTAGTTGCCGGACGGGCCGAGGTGGTTGTAGACGACGTCCTGCACGACGCCGAGGCCGCGCGCGTGGCAGGCGTCGACGAAGCGCTGGTACGCCTCGGGGCCGCCGTAGGTCTCCTGGACCGTGTACCAGAGGACCCCGTCGTAGCCCCAGTTGTGCGTGCCGTTGAAGCCGTTGACCGGCAGCACCTCCACCAGGTCGACGCCGAGCGCGACGAGGTGGTCGAGCCGGTCGATCGCGGAGTCCAGCGTGCCCTCGGGCGTGAAGGTGCCGATGTGCATCTCGTAGATGACGGCGCCGGCGAGCTGACGGCCCGTCCACGCCTGGTCGGTCCACGCGAACGACGACGGGTCGTACGTGCGCGAGCGGCCGTGGACGCCCTCCGGCTGGCGGCGCGAGCGCGGGTCGGGCAGCGGGGTGTCGCCGTCGTCCACGAGGTAGCCGTAGTCGAGGTCGCCGGACGGCAGGGCCTCGGCGCGGTCGGCGTCGAGGGTCCACCAGCCGTCGCCCGTGGGGGAGAGCGGCAGGCGCTCGTCCCCGACGGACAGGGCGAGGGTGCGGGCCTTCGGGGCCCAGATGTCGAAGCGGTCGTCGGTCATGCTCAGCTCCCGGGGGTGGCGTCGGCGGCGGTGGTGGCGGGCGCGAGGATCGCGACCGGGTAGTCGGCGAGCAGCGCGGCGACGGACACGCGTCCGCCGTCGAGCCGGCGCCCGCTCACGTGGTCGACGAGCTCGCCGTCGGGCAGCGTGATGGTCGTCGATCCCCATCCACCGCCGGACTCCAGCCCGACGGGCAGGCGGGTGGCCACGGTGATCGCGCCGCCGCGGTCGAAGGCGATCACGTGCGCCGCGGCGTCGCCGGCGGCGTGCAGGGGCTCGTAGCCCGTGAAGAGCTCCGGGTGGTCGCGGCGGAGGCGGAGCGCGCGGGCGGTGACGAGGAGCTTGGCGGCGCCCGTCTCGTCGATCGCGGGCTCCGCGCCCGTGAGGACCGCGTCGAGGGCGGCGCGGCGCGTGCCGAAGTCGACCTCGCGGCGGTTGTCGGGATCCACGAGGCTCGTCTCCCACAGCTCGCTGCCCTGGTAGACGTCGGGCATGCCGGGGGCGGTCAGCTGGATGGCCTTGGCCGCCAGCGCGTTCGACCAGCCGGGGCCGGAGAGCCGGTCGTAGAGCCCGGCCACGATCGTGCGGGCGCGCGGGTCGTCGAAGGCGGCGTCGACGAGCGCGTGCATGCGCTCCTCGAAGGCCTCGTCGGGCGCGGTCCACGTGGTCGAGTCGCCGGCCTCGCGGGACGCCTTCTCGGCGTACGCGTGCAGGCGCTCGCGCGACGCCGGCCAGGTGCCGACGAGCGTCTGCCAGAGCAGGTTGTCGAACGGGCCGTCGCCGGTGGGCGCGACCTCGCGGAGCTTCTCGAGCGCGTCGCGCCAGGCCTCGGGCGTCTCGGAGAGCACATCGATGCGGGCGCGCACGTCCTCGCCGCGCTTCGTGTCGTGCGTGGAGAGCGTCGTCATCGCGTGCGGCGCGATGCGGTGGCGCTCCAGCTGGCGCGCGTGGAAGTCGTCGACGTCGATCGCGAAGATCGACGGGTCCGCGCCGACCTCGTTGAGGGAGACGAGGCGCGAGTAGCGGTAGAACGCGGTGTCCTCCACGCCCTTGGCCATGACCATGCCGCTCGTCTGCTGGAAGCGCTGCGCGACGAGCGTGGACGGGTCGGAGAGCTGGGGCATCAGCGCGTCGATGGTCGCGACGAGGTCGGGGCGGCTGGTGCGCGCGGCCTCGGCCGCCTCCTCGAGGTGCGCGAGCCCGCCGGGCAGGTAGCTGCGGTAGACGGGGAAGGTCGCGAGCAGCTCGGCGAGGGCGTCGGCGGCGTCGGCCGGGGCGTCCTCCACGAGGCGCTCGAGCCGGAGGACCTCGCTGCGGAGGATCCCGTCGGCGATGCCGCGCTTGGTGCCGCGGATCATGTCGGCCCAGCTCGTGAGCTCGCCCTGCGGCAGGCCGCGGAGCGACGCCTCGAGGTGGTCGAGCTCGACCTGGCCGTCGGGGTCGACGAGCACGCGGTCGATCTCCGCGAGCGCGTCGTAGCCCGTCGTGCCGGCGGTCGCCCAGTCGGTGGGCAGCGTCTCGCCGGGCTCGAGGATCTTCTCCACGAGCACGTAGGCGCCGTCCGTGATGCGCGCCAGGTCGTCGAGGTAGCCCTTGGGGTCGAGCAGGCCGTCCGGGTGGTCGACCCGGAGGCCGTCGGCGAGGCCCTCGCGGAACCAGCGCGAGATCTCCGCGTGCGACTCCTCGAAGACGCGCGGCAGCTCGACGCGGATGCCCGCGAGCGTGTTGACCGCGAAGAAGCGGCGGTAGTTGAGCTCGGCGTCGGCGCGGCGCCAGTTGATCAGCTCGTAGGACTGGCGCTCGTGCACCGTTCGGGCGTCCGCGTCGTCCTCGGCCGTGCCGGGCGCGACGGGGTAGCGGGTGTCGTAGTAGCGGAGCTCGACGGTGCCGTCGTCGCCGCGCACGAGCTTCAGCTCGTCGAGCTCGGACTCGCCGTCGCCGAGCACGGGGATCCGGACCTTGCCGCGCCCGAAGTCCCAGTCGACGTCGAAGGCCTCGGCGTACCGGCTCGCGGTGCCGTGGGTCAGCAGGTCCCACCACCAGAGGCTCTCCACCGGGGTGGCGACGCCGACGTGGTTCGGGACGATGTCCACCAGCACGCCCATGCCGAGCTCGTGGGCGCGGTCGGCGACGGCCTTCAGGCCCGCCGCCCCGCCGCGCGTCGGGTCCACCTGCGCGTGGTCGACCACGTCGTAGCCGTGGTCGGATCCGGGCTCGGCCGTGAGGATCGGGCTGAGGTACACCCAGTCCGCGCCGAGGTCCTTCACGTACGGCAGCTGCGCGGCCACGGCGGCGAGGTCGAAGGACTCCCGCACCTGGAACCGGTAGGTGGAGATGGGGGTTCTCAACTGATGTCGCTCCTTGGGTCTGCGGCGGGCCGGTCGGCCTGCGCGTGGGTGAGGACCGCGAGGCTCGCAGCGACCGAGTGGTCGGGCTCCACCTCGGGCTCCGTGTAGGCGCGCAGCACCACGAGTGCCTTGGCCGCCACGTCCACGACGCTACTCGCGCGGAGGGCCGTCGAGTCGGCTCCGACGCCCGCGGTGTCGATCACGGTCTCCCACGCGTCCGCGTACTCGTCCGACGGGAGCGTGAAGGACACGGGCTCGTCGTGCGCGTTGAAGTACAGGAGGAAGTGCGTGTCGTAGATGTCCTCGCCGCGGCGGTCGCGCCCGCGGATCCCGTTCCCGTTGAGGAACATGCCGATCGCCCGGAGGCCGGACTCCCAGTCGTCGTCCACCATGGGCGTCGCGTCGGCGTCGAGCCACACGATGTCGGGCAGCGGCTCGCCCTCGCCGCGGCGCACGGGCCGGCCGTCGAAGAAGCGCCCGCGACGGAACGTGGGATGCTCCTTGCGCAGGCGCACGACCGAGGCCGTGAACTCCGCGAGCGGCTGGTCGGCCTGGTCCCAGTGCACCCAGCTGATCTCGTTGTCCTGCGCGTACGTGTTGTTGTTGCCCTGCTGCGTGCGGCCGAGCTCGTCGCCGTGGAGGATCATCGGCACGCCCTGCGACAGGATCATCGTCGCGAGCATGTTGCGCTGCTGCCGACCCCGGAGCGTGAGGATCGCCGGGTCGTCCGTCGGCCCCTCCACGCCCATGTTCCAGGAGCGGTTGTGGCTCTCGCCGTCGTTGTTGTCCTCGCCGTTCGCGTCGTTGTGCTTCTCGTTGTAGGAGACGAGGTCGGCGATCGTGAAGCCGTCGTGCGCGGTGATGAAGTTGATCGACGCGACCGGCCGGCGGCCCGAGTGCTCGTAGAGGTCGGCGGATCCCGTGATGCGGGCCGCGAACTCGCCGAGCGAGGAGGCCTCGCCGCGCCAGAAGTCGCGCACCGTGTCGCGGTACTTGCCGTTCCACTCCGTCCACTGCGGCGGGAAGTTGCCCACCTGGTAGCCGCCGGGGCCCACGTCCCACGGCTCGGCGATGAGCTTGACCTGCGACACCACCGGGTCCTGCTGCACGAGCTCGAAGAAGGTGGCGAGCTTGTCGACGTCGTAGAACTCGCGGGCGAGCGCGGAGGCGAGGTCGAAGCGGAAGCCGTCCACGTGCATCTCGGTCACCCAGTAGCGCAGCGAGTCCATGATCAGCTGCAGCGCGTGCGGGTGGCGCACGTTGAGCGAGTTGCCCGTGCCCGTGTAGTCCATGTAGTAGGTGGGGTCGTCCTCCATGAGCCGGTAGTAGGCCTGGTTGTCGATGCCCTTGAACGACAGCGTCGGGCCGAGGTGGTTGCCCTCGGCCGTGTGGTTGTAGACCACGTCGAGGATGACCTCGATGCCGGCCGCGTGCAGCGCCCGCACCATCGACTTGAACTCCTGCACCTGCTGGCCGAGCTCGCCCGTGGACGAGTACGCGTTGTGCGGCGCGAAGAACCCGATGGTGTTGTAGCCCCAGTAGTTGCGGAGGCCCTTCTCGAGCAGCGTGTTGTCCTGCACGAACTGGTGCACGGGCATCAGCTCGATGGCCGTCACGCCGAGGCGCTGCAGGTGGTCGATGACCGCGGGGTGCGCGATGCCGGCGTACGTGCCGCGCAGCTCCTCGGGGATCCGCGGGTGCAGCTGCGTGAGGCCCTTCACGTGCGCCTCGTAGACGACGGTCTCGCTGTAGGGCGTGCGGGGGAGCCGGTCGCCGTCCCAGTCGAAGAACGGGTTGACCACGACGCCGAGCATCATGTGCGGGCCCGAGTCCTCGTCGTTGCGGCTCGCCGGGTCGCCGAACTCGTACGCGAACAGCGACGGGTGCCAGTCGAACTCGCCGCAGGTGGCCTTCGCGTAGGGGTCCAGCAGCAGCTTCGCGGGGTTCGAGCGGTGCCCGGCCTCGGGCTCGTACGGCCCGGTGACGCGGTAGCCGTAGCGCTGGCCCGGCTGCACGTGCGGGAGGTAGCAGTGCCAGACGTGCGCGTCGACCTCGGTCACGTCCACGCGGGTCTCGGTGCCGTCCTCCTCGATGAGGCACAGCTGCACCCTCTCGGCGACCTCGCTGAAGAGCGCGAAGTTCGTGCCGCTCCCGTCGAAGGTCGCGCCGAGCGGGTACGGGTTTCCGGGCCAGGTGTGCAAGTGGTCCTCCAGTTGGGTCGACTCGTCCGCCGACGGCGCGCGTGCGCGCGGGTCCGTCGGGGGCGGGGCAGGCGGTGGATCCGCGTGGGCCGCAGCGGCGGGGAGGCCGGATGCGACGCAGCGACGCACCAGGGGCGAGGCTACCGCGAGGACGCGGATCGCCCGGCATCCGACGGGCCTCGCGGGGTACGGTGGGACGCATGACCAACCTCGTCGCACAGCTCGCAGAGAACGTGAAGAACGCCGGAGTGGGGACGGTCTACGGCGACCCCCTCGACATCGACGGCTCGACCATCGTCCCGGTGGCATTCGCCTGGTACGGCTTCGGCGGGGGCAGCGACCTCCCCGACTCCGACGGCAACGTCGCGGGCGGCGGCGGGGGCGGCGGCGCCACCTGGCCGATCGGCGCCTACATCGCCACCGACGGCGAGGTGCGGTTCCAGCCGAACGTGATCGCGCTGCTCGCGGTGGCCACGCCCGTCATCTGGATCTCCGGCAAGGTCCTCGTCAAGCTCATCAAGACGCTCAGGTAGCGCACCGCGTCCCCGGACGCGCACGACCAGCGCGGAGCGCGGGTGCCCTCGGGCGCCCGCGCTCCCGTGCGTCCGGGGTCCCCGCGCATCCCGGGCGCGCCGGATGCCCGACCGCGCGCTAGGATCGGCTCGAACACGGGAGTCCGGTGAGCCGGGCTGAGAGGAAGACACCCAGTCTTCGACCGTCGAACCTGATCTGGATCATGCCAGCGCAGGGAGGCTTCCATCTCGCACCCGTGCCCTCTTCCACTCCTCCGAAGGGCACGTCCAATGACCGCATCACCCTCGTCCACCGCATCCGCCGCGAGCGTCGACCCCGGCGCCCGCGCTCCCCGCTCGGGCCTCCGCGCCCGCTGGCGCGTCATCGACATCGTCGTGGCGAGCGTCCTCGGCGTCGCGTCCGGCCTCGTCTTCGTCCTCTGGAACACGGCGTCCGTGCCGGTGAGCGGGCTCTTCGAGCCCCTCCTCCCGGGGCTCCAGGCCCTCGCCGGCGGCGGCTGGCTCTTCGCGGGCGTCCTCACCGGCATCGTGATCCGCAAGCCCGGCGCCGCTCTGTACGGCGAGCTCCTCGCGGCCTTCGTCTCGATGCTGGTCGGCAACGTCTGGGGCGTGAGCACGCTCCTCTCCGGCCTCACCCAGGGCCTCGGCGCCGAGCTCGTGCTCCTCGTCTTCCTCTACGCGAACTGGCGCGCGTACGTCGCCGTGCTCGCGGGCATGGGCGCGGGCCTCGGCATGGCCGTGACCGACCTCATCACCTACTACCCGGGCTCCTCGCCGCTCTTCGTCGCCGTCTACACGATCGCGGCGCTCGTCTCCGGGGCGGTCGTCGCGGGCCTGCTCTCGTGGCTGGTGGCCCGGGCGCTCGCGCGCACGGGCGCGCTCTCGCGCTTCGCCTCGGGTCGCGACACCGCGGCCCGGGTCTGAGCGTGCGGCGGCCCGGCCGACGCGGGTCGGCGGGCGCGCCGGTCGCCGGCACCGCTCCCGGGGGCGGATCGTCCTCGGGCGGCGCCGCCGTCCGGGCCATCGGCTGGGGTTGGCGCCACGCGGGCCGGAGCGCCTGGGCCGTGCGGGACGTCGACCTCGTCATCGAGCCGGGGGAGCGCGTCCTGCTGCTCGGCGCATCCGGCGCCGGCAAGACCACGTTGCTGCACGCGCTCGCGGGCGTCCTCGGCGGCGACGACGAGGGCGAGAGCCGGGGCGAGCTGCAGGTCGACGGCGCGGATCCGGCCGGCCAGCGGGGACGCGCGGGCCTCGTCCTCCAGGACCCCGACGCGCAGGTGATCCTCTCCCGCGTCGGTGACGACGTCGCCTTCGGCTGCGAGAACCTCGGCGTCCCGCGCGACGAGATCTGGGTCCGCGTCCGCGACGCGCTCGACGCCGTCGGCCTCGACGTCGCGCTCGACCGCTCGACGACCGCGCTCTCCGGCGGCCAGAAGCAGCGCCTCGCGCTCGCGGGCGTCCTCGCCATGCGGCCCGGCCTCCTCCTCCTCGACGAGCCCACGGCCAACCTCGATCCCGAGGGCGTGGGCGAGGTACGCCGCGCGGTCGAGCGGGTCGTCGCGTCCACGGGCACCACGCTCGTCGTCATCGAGCACCGCGTGGCCGTGTGGCAGGACCTGGTCGACCGGGTGGTCGTGCTGGGTGCGGACGGCGGCGTGCTCGCCGACGGCGCGCCCGACGACGTGCTGCGCGACCAGGGCGCCTCCCTGGCGGCGGCCGGCGTCTGGGTCCCGGGACGCGAGCCGGTCGCCCCGGTCCGGTCGCCGGCCGCGCCGTCCCCGCTGCTCCGGGCCGACGGCCTCGGGGTGGGGCGGCGCCGCGGGGTCGCCGTGGCCGACGACGTCTCCCTCGGGCTCTCCGCGGGCCGCGTCGCGGCGCTCACGGGCCCGAACGGCGGCGGGAAGAGCACGCTGGCGCTCACGCTGGGCGGCCTGCTGCCGGCCGTCGCGGGCCGGGTGGTCGCCGAGGGCGCGCTCGCGGACGGCCTCGGCGCGGATCCGTCCGCCTGGCGCTCGCGCGAGCTCGCCGCCCGCATCGGCACGGTGTTCCAGGATCCCGAGCACCAGTTCCTCGCCGCCACCGTCCGCGCGGAGCTCGAGGTCGGGCCCCGCGCCGTCGGCGCCGATCCGGTCGCCTCCGCGCGCCGCGTCGACGAGCTGCTCGTGCGCCTCCGGCTCGACGGCCTCGCCCAGGCCAACCCGTTCACGCTCTCCGGCGGGGAGAAGCGCCGCCTGTCCGTGGCCACCGCGCTCGCGACGGCCCCGCGCCTCCTCGTCCTCGACGAGCCGACCTTCGGCCAGGACGCCCGCACCTGGGCGGAGCTGGTCGCCCTGCTCGCCGACCTCGTCGACCGCGAGGGCGTCGGCGTCCTAGCGGTCACCCACGACGAGGACCTCGTGGCCGCGCTCGCGGACGACGTGCTCCGGCTGGATCCCGCCGACGCGGCTCCCGCGCGCCTCCGGGTGGTGCGATGAGCGCCGCGATCCGCGAGGCCGTGCCGGCCGCGCGCGCGACCGGCCTCGCGGCGGTGAACCCCGTCGCCCGGCTGGCCGCCGCGCTCGTGCTGACGCTCGCGCTCGTCCTCAGCCTCGACGTGGTCTCCGCCGGCGCCGCGCTGGCTCTCGAGCTGCTGCTGCTGCCGCTCACCGGGATCCGCGTCCGGTCGCTCCTCGTCCGCGGCATCCCGATCTGGATCGCGGCCCCGGGCGCGGGCCTCACGATCCTGCTCTACGGGCGCACCTCCGGCGACGTCTACGCGCAGTTCCTCCTCGTGGTGGTGAGCGAGGGATCCGTGCTGCTGGCCGTCGCGACGACCCTCCGTGTGCTCGCCGTCGGCATCGCGTCGCTCATCCTGTTCTCGGACGTGGACCCGACCGACCTCGCCGACGGCCTCGCGCAGGTGTGGCGGCTCCCGTCGCGGTTCGTCCTGGGGGCCCTCGCGGGCGTGCGCCTGGTCGGGCTCCTGCTCGACGACTGGCGCTCGCTCGAGCTCGCCCGCCGTGCCCGCGGCGTGGCCGACCGCGGCCGCGTGCGCCGGTTCGCCGGGCAGGCGTTCGCCCTGCTGGTGCTGTCCATCCGCCGCGGCAGCAAGCTCGCCAGCGCGATGGAGGCGCGCGGCTTCGGCGGCCCGGGCGCACGCACGTGGGCGCGGCCCAGCGTCGTCGGCCGACGCGAGCACCTGGTGGTCCTCGTGGCCGTGCTGGTCGCCGCGGCGTCCGTCGGGGCCGCGGTCGCGGCCGGGACGTGGGACTTCGTTGCGGCCTGACGCGGGGGAGCGGCGCCCCGCGCTGGTCCTCGTCGACGGCCCCAGCGGATCCGGCAAGTCCACGCTCGCCGACGCGCTCGTCCGGGACGGCGATGCCGCGGCGCACCTCCCGCCGGGCGCCCAGCTGCTCCGCCTCGACGACGTCTACCCCGGCTGGGACGGCCTGGAGGCGGCGTCCCGCCACCTCGAGCAGCACGTGATGACGGGGATGCGTCCGGGCGGCCGCCCGCGCTGGCGCCGCTGGGACTGGGCCGCCGACGCCCCTGCGGAGTGGCACGACCTCGATCCCGACCGGCCTCTCGTGGTCGAGGGCTGCGGATCCCTCACCCGCGCGGCGGCCGCCCTGGCGACGCACCGGATCTGGGTCGAGGCGGACGACGACGTCCGTCGCGCCCGCGCCATCGCCCGCGACGGCGCGTCCTTCGCGGTCGAGTGGGAGCGCTGGGACGCCCAGTGGCGTGCGCACGTGGCCCGCGAGGATCCGCGCGCCCTGGCCGACGCCGTCGTCCGCACGGACGCGGTCGCGACGCCCGGGTAGCCTGAGGCCATGACCGATTCCGCACCCACCGACGTCCGCTACCTCGCCGTCTTCGCCGACGGCCCCCTCGAAGGCACCACCGAGACGCGCGTGCTCGTGGACGGCGCGCACGACGAGACCATCAGCACCCTCTCCGCCGTCGAGGGCAAGGAGTCCCTCTTCCAGTACCGCGCCGGCGAGGTGACCGAGGTCGCGGGCGAGAAGCGCGTCACGTACGCGTTCGTGGCCGACGGCAGCGACGACGTCCTCGGCGAGGGCGACGACGAGTCCCTCGAGCTCTGATCCGATCCCGTCCGGCGCCTCCGCGCCGGCCCCGGCGGCCCCGGCCCGCGACGCGGCAGCCGGGGCCGTCGTGCGTGCGGGCGCGCTCGCGCCGGTCCGGCGTCAGGCCCAGCCGAGCTCGTGCAGCCGGTCGTCGTCGATGCCGTGGAAGTGGGCGATCTCGTGCACGAGCGTGACGTGCACGAGGTCGCGGAGCGCGTCCACGTCCTCCGCCTCGTGCAGGTGCGGCTCGCGGTACACGACGATGCGATCCGGCATCTCGCCGAACCCGTACTGGCCGCGCTCGGTCATGGCGACGCCGTCGTAGAGCCCGAGCAGGTCGAGGGATCCGTCCTCGGGACGGTCCTCCACCACGAAGACGACGTTGTCGAGGCCGTCGACCATCTCGTCCGGCAGCGTGTCGAGCTCGTCGACCACCAGCCGCTCGAAGTCCTCCGGGTCGCAGTGCAGCACGGATCCAGCCTCGCACACGCCCCGGACCCGGGCTGCCCGGAGACGACGGAAGGGCCGGAAACGACGGAAGTGCCGGAGACGACGGAAGGGCCGGGACCCTCTCGGATCCCGGCCCTTCCCGGTGGGGTGGACGACGGGGCTCGAACCCGCGACTTCCGGCTCCACAAGCCAGCGCTCTGCCAACTGAGCTACGCCCACCATGCGGCCGATCCCGCTCTCGCGGACGGCCATGAATGAGGATACTACAGGCGCGGAGCCCACGCGGACGTCACGTCCGCGGAGATGGCCTGCGCGTCCTCCGTGGCGGGCCCCGGGGCCGGCACGAAGGCGGCGCGACGGTAGTACTCGAGCTCGCGGATGGACTCGAGGATGTCGGCGAGGGCGCGGTGCCCGCCGTTCTTCGCGGGGGAGTTGAAGTAGATCCGGGGGAACCACTCCTTCGCGAGCACCTTGATCGAGGAGACGTCGACGCTGCGGTAGTGCAGGTGCGCGTCCACGCGCGGCATGTACTTGGCGAGGAACGCGCGGTCGGTGCCGATGGTGTTGCCCGCGATGGGCGCCTTGCCGCCGTTGGGCACGTGCTGCAGCAGGTACTCGAGCACCGCGAACTCCGCGTCGGCGAGGCTCACTCCCGCGGGGATCTCGTCGAGCAGGCCCGAGGAGCGGTGCATGTCGGTGACGAACTCGCCCATGTTGGCGAGCGCCGCCGGATCCGGGTTGATGACGATCGTGAAGCCCGGGTCCACGGGGACGAGGTCGAAGTCGGTGACGACCACCGCGACCTCCACCAGCTCGTCGATCGCGAGGTCGAGCCCCGTCATCTCGCAGTCGATCCACACCAGCCGGTCCGCGTTGTTGCCCATCCCGAGATCCTATCGGCGGGCCGGGCGGGGCGGATCCTGCCCGCCTACCATGGGTGGGTGATCACCCTCCTCGCCGTCCTCCTCCTCGTCAACGGCGTCTGGAACGTCGTCGTCTGGCCGCAGTTCCTGAAGCGCGTCGCGAAGGACCCGCGTGCCCGCGCCGCCGACGGGTCGCGCACGCCGTTCTTCACGGTGCACCTCGTGCTCGTCTCCGTGTCGCTGCTCCTCGCGGCCCTCTCCCTCGTCGCCGCCGTCGCGGCCTTCCTCTCCTGACCTCCGCCGAGGGCCCCGGCGCGCCCGGCGTCCGGGTCGTGATGTTCTCCTCGCTGTTCTGCGTCCCGTGCCAGGCCACCCGGCGCGTGCTCGCCGAGGTGCAGCGCCTGCTGCCCTGGCTCGCCGTGGAGGAGCTCGACGTCGCGGCGCACCCCGACCGGGCCGAGGCGGAGCGGATCCGCTCGACGCCGACGATCCTCGTGCACGCCGGCGACGTGCAGGTGCTGCGCGCCGAAGGCGTGCCGACCGCCCCGCAGGTGCTGCAGGCCGTGGCGCGGGCGATGGACGCGTCCGCCGCGCCGCCCCGCTCCGGCCCGGGCGCCGCCGGACCCGCGTAGTACCCTCGTCACGACCCTCCGTAGCTCAATGGATAGAGCATCGGCCTTCTAATCCGACGGTTGCGCGTTCGAGTCGCGCCGGGGGGACCACCGCTGTCGCGGGGCACCTGTTCGTCGTAGATTTGGGCGCATGCGCGACATCCAGTCACAGATCATCGACGCCCTCAAGGTGCGACCGACCATCGATCCCGCGGACGAGGTCCGGAAGCGCGTCGACTTCCTCAAGGCCTACCTCCGCTCCACGGGCGCGGAGGGCTTCGTCCTCGGCATCAGCGGCGGACAGGACTCGTCCCTCGCGGGTCGCCTCGCCCAGCTGGCCGTCGAGGAGCTCGCGGCCGAGGGCGTGCGGGCGGACTTCGTCGCCGTGCGGCTGCCCTACGGGGTGCAGGCCGACGAGGAGGACGCGCAGCTCGCCCTGCGCTTCATCCAGCCGAAGGCCAGCGTCGTGTTCGACATCAAGCGCGCCGTGGACGGCTTCGAGGCGGAGTACGCCGACGCGGCGGGCCACCGGATGCTCGACTTCACCAAGGGCAACGTCAAGGCGCGCTCGCGCATGGTCGCCCAGTACGCCCTCGCCGGACAGGCGCGCCTCCTCGTCGTCGGCACGGACCACGCGGCCGAGGCGGTCACGGGCTTCTTCACCAAGTACGGCGACGGCGGCGCGGACGTGCTGCCCCTCACGGGCCTGTCGAAGCGCCAGGGCCGCGCGCTGCTCGAGCACCTGGACGCCCCCGAGCGCCTCTACCTCAAGGCGCCCACGGCGGACCTCCTCGACGACACCCCCGGTCAGACCGACGAGGCGAACCTCGGCCTCACCTACGCCGACATCGACGACTACCTCGAGGGGCGCGACGTCGTCGACGAGGTGGCCGAGGCCATCGAGGCGCGGTACGCCAGCACGGAGCACAAGCGCCGCGTCCCCGCGACGATGTTCGACGACTGGTGGAAGTGATCCGCGTCCTTCCCCGCACATGACGACGCCCCGCACCTCATCGAGGTGCGGGGCGTCGTCGCGCGAGGCCGAGGATCAGCGGCGCTCGGCCTCCGCGGCGCGGGAGTTCGCGGCGGACGACGAGGGGACAGGCGGGCTGTACTGCTCGTCGGGGGACTCGACGCGTCGCTCGGCGGCCTGCTGGTCGTCGGTGCCGGGGCGCCAGGGGACGGGGACCGCGGCGATGCCGGGGGAGGGCTCGGGCGCCCGGGGAGCCGGAGCGTCCGTCGCGGGCGAGTCGTCCTCGAACTGCCAGCGGGCGATGTCGCCCTGGAAGATCTTGCGGGCGCGGCCCGGGTGGTGCTGCCACTCCACGATGCGGTCGCGGAACTCGGCGAGCTGCGTGTCGAACTGGAACCCGAAGCTGCCGCTGCCGCGCTTGAACTCCGTGATCTCGTGCGCCGCCCACGTGGCCGCGGTCGCGGCGCCCTTGACCGGCATGAGGCGGATGCGGATGTCGGCCTCGCCGGCGGCGCGATCGGCGAGCACGCGCTCCTGCGGCGTGAGGCCGTCCCACACGGAGGCCTGACGCGCCGCGTCGACCAGCGCGCCGATGGCGGCCGCCTTCACCTCCCGGTCGTGGCGCGTGAGGACCCGCTGCGTGGCTCCGCGCGCGATGAGGGCGGCGAGCACGCCGGCCACCACGATGGCCACGAAGGGGACGATGACGCTCGAGAGGAGCTGCGTGCCCCGCTCGGACGCGAGGGCATCGAGGAGATCATTCCACCACTGCATGCGGTGACCGTACCCCGGGCTCCGGCCGTCGCCGGGGAGGCGAGGCGGGCGCGTCGCGGCCTCGGCATGCCGACGCGCAGCGGATCAGAACCGGAGGCAGTCGACGGCGTCCTGGAGGGCCCAGAAGTCACCGAGGGGGACGAACCCCTGCGCGTCCCGGCGGAGGCGCTTGGCGCGGAAGCGCTCGCCCTGCGGCTCGTGCATCCGCTCGACGTAGCCGAGCACGGCGCCGTCCGGACGGGTGACGCGCAGGAGCCCGTCGTGCAGCTCGCGCACCTGGGCCGCCGAGCGCGACAGGGGGGTGTAGGTGATGCTGGGCATGGTGTCCTCCGTCCGCGTGCCGCCGGCCCGGCGGTGTCTCGATGTCCCCGAAGCTACGGGGGACCACCGACATCGCGGCCGGCAGGAATGGGCGGCGTCCGATGACGGTTCCCTCCCATGTCGACCCGTGCGGACCTCGCGCGCGGCGACGGGAAGTAGGTTCATCTCTCATGCAGACATTCATCCTCGCCGGCGGCTGCTTCTGGTGCCTCGATGCGGTCTACCGCACGCTCGACGGCGTCCAGGACGTCATCTCCGGCTACATCGGCGGACACACCGCCCACCCCTCCTACGACGCCGTGTGCACGGGCGCGACCGGGCACGCCGAGGCGGTGAAGGTGGTCTTCGACGAGGAGGTCATCCCCGCCGACGTCATCCTCGACGTGTTCTTCACGCTGCACGACCCGCGCCAGCTCAACCGGCAGGGCGCCGACGTCGGCACCCAGTACCGGTCGGCCATGTTCCCCGCGGACGCCGAGCAGGAGCAGCTGTTCCGCGACGCCATCTCCCGCGCCGGCGAGCTGTGGGACGGCACCGCCGTCACCACGATCGAGCCGGTCGGCACCTGGTACGACGCCGAGGACTACCACCAGGACTTCTTCGCGAAGAACCCGGGCCAGGGCTACTGCAACGCGGTCGCGGTGCCCAAGGTCAACAAGGTGCGCAAGTCGTTCGCGCAGTACGTGCGCGCGGCCTGACCCACCGTCACCGACGCCCCGCGGCCTGTACGGCCGCGGGGCGTCGGCGTACCATCGGCACGTCCGGGCGACGGAGCCCGGCGAGGAGAGGCGACGACGATGTCGATGACCACGAACACGAGCACGACCGGCTTGCCGCGCACCGCGGGCAAGACCTGGGTGGCCTTCGGGGCCACGGGGGCGCTCGCCTCCATCCACTCGCACGACGACGGGTACGAGGTGCGCCCGCTGCACCGCGGCGTCGTCGCCGGCACGTACCCGTCGCTGGAGATCGCGAAGTCGGCGCTCCGGGCGGGGCAGGGCGGCGACGTGGAGTTCTCCGCGCACTGAGCCGCCCGCGGCTCCTCCCCAGCGGGCGCGGACGCGCGCATCCGCCGTCCCCGGGACCCGCTCCCGCCGGCATGCCCGGGGTCGTGCACGATGCGACCGCGGCACGGTGCCGCCGGGGGAGGCGGGATGCGCGGGACGGGCACGGCGGACGGGACGACGATCGGCGACGGCGGTGGGCTGCCGCATGGCCTGCTGCGCGGGCGCCTGGGCGGAGCCGCCCGCGGCATCCGCACGGCGGAGGGCTGGGAGCTCGCCGCCCTCGACGTGGGCGGGGTGATCGTCACGTGCGCGGGCGCGGGGGCGGCCGATGCCGTCCGGTCGCTCCACGCGGGCGACGAGGTCGTCGTGCGCGGGGTCCTGCGCGCCCGCCGCGGGGGACGCCCGGGCGACGACGCCGTCGAGATGGAGGCGATGCTCCTCGCCGTGCGGCGGCAGGGCGGGTCGCACCCGCGGAGACCCCGGGCGAGGCGCCCTAGGATCGCAGCATGAGCGGATCCCCCCGGTGGCTCGAGCCGGATCAGCAGCGCGCCTGGCGGACCGTCATCGTCGCGCTCAACCACGTCAGCGAGCGCATCGAACGGCAGCTGGTGCGCGACGCCGGCATGCCGCACGCGTACTACATGATCCTCGTCCGGCTGTCCGAGGCCGAGGGCAACGCGCTGCCCATGTCCGTGCTCGCGCGGGCCCTGCAGGCGTCCGCGAGCCGCACGTCGCACGCCGTGACCCGGCTCGAGCAGCTCGGCTGGGTCCGCCGGGTCCCGTCGTCGCGCGACGGCCGGAGCCTCCTCGCGGAGCTCACGGACGAGGGCCGCGGCACGCTGGCGGCCGCCGCCCCTGGGCACGCCGAGGAGGTGCTGCACACGGTGTTCGACCCGCTGAGCGCCGAGCAGACCGCTCAGCTCGAGGCCATCGCCCGGGATATCCTCACCACCATGACCGCTTCCTCCCCCCTCGACGGACGGGGGAGCGCCCGCGGCGACGACCTGGCCATCCCCCCGGCCCCCGACGCGTCCGCGGCAGGCGCGACCGCCCTCCCGGACGAGCACGTCGCGTGAGGGGCCGCATCGGCGCCCGCGCCGCATCCGCGCTCATCGCCGCGCTCGTCCTGAGCGGCTGCACGCAGACGCCGTCGCCGACGCAGCCGACGGCCCCGGCGACGGCGGGGTCCGCGTCCCCCGACGCCGCCGCGTCCCCCGACGCCGCCGCGTCCGCCGCCCCCACCACGGCGCCCGTTGACCCGGCGGGCACGGCCGAGGCCAACCTGCCGGCCTTCGAGGCGACGGCGGGCGGGGTCGTCTCCGCGGATCCGAACGCGAAGGGCCGCGCGATGGTCGACGCGCTCGTCGGCGTCGGGTTCCCGAAGGACAAGATGGAGGTCACGGCGGACGCGACGCCGCTCGGCAACTCCGTCGACTCGATCCTCGTGGCCGTGCGCCTGGGCGACGGCTGCCTCATCGGCCAGCGCGCGCAGGACGGCTTCTCCGCGCACGTGGAGCCGGCGCTGTCCTCCGGCCGCTGCCTGGTGGGGCAGACGCGCGCCATCGACTGGTGACCCGTGCCCGGCCGGGCCCCGACGGACGGCTGGTCGGCGTCCGGGCGTGCGCGGCACTGAATAGACTCGCCCCATGGCTGAATACATCTACTCGATGGTCCGCGCCCGGAAGTCGGTCGGCGACAAGCTGATCCTCGACGACGTCACGATGTCGTTCATCCCGGGCGCCAAGATCGGCGTCGTCGGACCGAACGGCGCGGGCAAGTCCACGATCCTCAAGATCATGGCGGGCCTCGACACCCCGAGCAACGGCGAGGCCAAGCTGTCGCCCGGCTACTCGGTCGGCATCCTCATGCAGGAGCCCGAGCTCGACGAGTCGAAGACCGTCCTCGAGAACGTCCAGGAGGGCGTCGGCCCGCTGAAGGCGCAGGTCGACCGCTACAACGAGATCGCCGCGGCCATGGCCGAGCCCGACGCCGACTTCGACACGCTCCTCGCCGAGATGGGCACGCTCCAGGAGGCCATCGACGCCGCCGACGGCTGGGAGCTCGACTCGCAGCTCGAGCAGGCGATGGACGCGCTGCGCACGCCGCCGGGCGACGCCTCGGTCGCGAACCTCTCCGGCGGCGAGAAGCGCCGCGTGGCGCTCTGCAAGCTCCTGCTCCAGAAGCCCGACCTGCTCCTCCTCGACGAGCCCACCAACCACCTCGACGCCGAGAGCGTGCTCTGGCTCGAGCAGCACCTGTCCAAGTACCCGGGCGCCGTCCTCGCCGTCACCCACGACCGGTACTTCCTCGACCACGTGGCCGAGTGGATCGCCGAGGTCGACCGCGGGCGCCTCTACCCGTACGAGGGCAACTACTCGACGTACCTCGAGAAGAAGCAGGAGCGCCTCAGCGTCCAGGGCAAGAAGGACGCGAAGCTCTCCAAGCGCCTCGCCGAGGAGCTCGACTGGGTCCGTAGCAACGCGAAGGGCCGCCAGGCGAAGTCCAAGGCGCGCCTCGCCCGCTACGAGGAGATGGTGACCGAGGCGGAGCGCACGAGGAAGCTGGACTTCGAGGAGATCCAGATCCCCGTGGGCCCGCGCCTGGGCTCGCAGGTCATCGACGCGAACAAGCTGCACAAGCAGTTCGGCGAGCGGGTCCTCATCGACGACCTCTCGTTCACGCTCCCGCGAAACGGCATCGTCGGCGTCATCGGCCCGAACGGCGTCGGCAAGACCACGCTGTTCAAGACCATCGTGGGCTTCGAGCCGCTCGACTCCGGCGAGCTGAAGGTCGGCGACACGGTCGACATCTCCTACGTCGACCAGAGCCGCGGCGGCATCGACCCGGAGAAGTCGCTGTTCGAGGTCGTCTCCGACGGCCAGGACTACATCCAGGTCGGCAAGCAGGAGGTGCCCGCGCGCGCCTACGTCTCCACCTTCGGGTTCAAGGGGCCGGACCAGCAGAAGAAGGCGGGCATCCTTTCCGGTGGAGAGCGCAACCGCCTGAACCTGGCGCTGACGCTCAAGCAGGGCGGCAACCTGCTGCTGCTCGACGAGCCCACCAACGACCTGGACGTCGAGACGCTCGGCAGCCTCGAGAACGCGCTGCTCGAGTTCCCCGGCTGCGCCGTGGTCATCACCCACGACCGGTGGTTCCTCGACCGGATCGCGACGCACATCCTGTCCTACGAGGGCACCGAGGAGGACCCCGCGAACTGGTACTGGTTCGAGGGCAACTTCGAGTCGTACGAGCAGAACAAGATCGAGCGCCTCGGCGCGGACGCCGCGAAGCCGCACCGCTCCGCGTACCGCAAGCTGACGCGCGACTGAGCCGGTGACCCGGGTCCACGTCCCGGTCCACCTGCGGTGGGCCGACCTCGACGCCTACGACCACGTGAACAACGTGGAGGTCCTCCGGCTGCTGGAGGAGGCGCGCGTCCGCGCCTTCTGGCGGGGCGACGACGACGGCGAGGACGCGGGGCTCGCGCTCATCGACGCGTCGGCGGGCGCGGCGACCATGACCCTCATCGCCCGTCAGGAGGTCGAGTACCTGCTGCCGATCTCCTACGGGCGGCGTCCGCTCGACGTGCAGGTGTGGCTGGGGCGGCTCGGCGGGTCCAGCTTCGAGGCGTGCTACGAGCTGCGCACGCCCGCGGGCGTCGAGCCGTCCGCGCTCTACGCGCGCGCCTCCACGACGATCGTGCTCGTCGACGCGGGGACCGGTCGACCGCGCCGCATCACCGATGACGAGCGCGCCGCATGGAGCGCGTACGTCGAGGAGCCCGTGGCCTTCAGCCGACGCGGCTGACGCGGGCGGCGCGGGGCACGCGGGTCAGCCGCGCGCCTCGGCGGGGACGCGCACCATGCCCTCCTGCGCGACGCTCGCGAGCAGCACGCCGTCGCGCGAGTAGATGCGTCCGAGGGATAGGCCGCGTCCGCCCTGCGCGCTCGTCGACTCCTGCACGTAGAGCATCCACTCGTCGGCGCGGCCGAAGCGGTGGAACCACATCGCGTGGTCGAGGCTCGCGGCCTTGATGCCGGGCGTCGCCCACGAGAGGCCGTGCCGGCGGTAGATGGACTCGAGGATCGAGTAGTCGCTCGCGTAGGCGAGGGACGCGAGGTGCACGGCCGGGTCGTCGGGCAGGCGGCCGATGGCGCGGATCCACACCGCCTGGTGCGCGACGCGCTCCTCCGCGGCGCCGAAGTAGACGGGCTGCTCGACGTGGCGCATGTCGAAGGGCCGGTCGTTCGCCCAGTGCGCGGCGACCGGGTGGTCGATGCGCGACAGCACGTCGCGCGCGCTCGGCAGCGACTCGGGCTCCGGGATACCCTCCGGCATCGGCGCCTGGTGCTCGAGCCCCGCGTCGGCGTCCTGGAAGGACGCGATCATGGAGAGGATCGGGCGACCGTCCTGGTACGCCTGCGTGCGGCGCGTGGAGAACGAGCGGCCGTCGTGGATGCGGTCCACGGAGAAGGTGATGGGCTTCGTGACGTCTCCGGGGCGGAGGAAGTAGCCGTGCATGCTGTGCGGGCGGCGGTCGGGCTCGGTCGTGCGCATGGCGGCGACGAGCGACTGCGCGAGCACCTGGCCGCCGAAGACGCGGCCCATGGGCATCCACTGCGAGGGGCCGGTCGAGATGTCCTCGCTGGTGCGGGCGCCGGTGTCCGTGAGGTCGAGCGCGGTGAGGAGGCCGGCGAGCGGGCCGTCGTCGGGGATGTCGGATGCGTGGTCGGTCATGGGTCCTCCGCCGTACGGGCCGACCTCGGGCGGCCGGGCTGCCGGGCGGGCCGCCCGGGTGCATCCAGTAGCTTAGACAGGCCATGACGCCCTCCTTCGCCCTCCGGGACGCCCTCGCCCTCGGCGATCTGCAGACCTTCCTCGGGCGCT